>Ga0209427_10003944_pt1 | contig 17276 bp, 17 predicted proteins | sample DeeMarSWOR136_30_FD_187465 | JGI IMG/M metagenome (GOLD analysis project Ga0209427, IMG submission 187465) | Marine sediment microbial communities from White Oak River estuary, North Carolina - WOR-1-36_30 (SPAdes) (version 2) | ecosystem: Environmental > Aquatic > Marine > Intertidal zone >...
TGTGTCATGCTTTTCATCCATCAGCAGGTCCGTTATATCAAGACCATGGATACAGGATTTGACAGAAGCAATATTATCGAAGCCTGGGCTCCCCGGAACTCTGCGGTTGTAAAGAAAAGACTCCTTCAAAGCGCAAAAATAATGGGAGTCACAGCGGCCAGCAACTCCATCTCCCTCTCAGGTCGCAAAAATTCCGGAGAGGAATTCATGGATATTGTCACTTACGTCACGGATTCCGGTAGTCCGATGGACTTTCGTGCTCATCATATCCAGTGCGATGGTGCGTTTCTGGATGTTTTCCGCATCCCTCTCATCGACGGGAGGAATTTCTCCGATAACCTGGACGAAAGCCGCTCGGCTATAATCAACGAGACTCTGGCCCGCCTGCTCGGGCCAGGTAGTCCAATCAATAAGCGAATTCAAGTCAAGAATTGGACAGAAGAAGAGGACGAAAGAAAAGATTTATTCATCGTTGGAATCATCAAGGATTTCCACCACCAACCTCTGACTCAAACAATCAAGCCGCTCATTCTGACCCACACCGGAGAAAATTTCATGACATTATATGCTAAAGTCCAGGGCGAAGACATGGCCGGCACTTTGGCGTTCATAAGGGAGACTGTTCTCGAATTCAATCCCGACCGGATCCTGCCCATCGGTCTCCTGGATGAGCGAATCAATGAAGTTTACAGGCCTGAGGAAAACCAGAGCGTGCTGTTATTGGTCTTCTCAACACTGGCTGTTTTTATTGCCTGTTTCGGACTTTTCGGATTAGCCGCATTCACTGCCGAGCGAAAGACCAAGGAAATCGGGATCCGAAAGGTTCTTGGAGCCCAAAACGGACGGCTGTTTCTGATGCTGTCCAGGGATTTTGGCCGTCTTTGTGCTTTGGCCAACATGATCGGCTGGCCTATCGGCTATTATTTTGTCAGTCGCTGGATGGCAAACTTTGCCTATCATGTCCCGGTCCTTCTCTGGACATTCCTCCTCGCGGGTATTTTGGTGCTTGCGGCCATGCTCGTGTCATCAGGGACACAGATCATCCGGGTGGCACGCATAAATCCCGCCGATATCCTCAGGCACGAATAAGAAAAAAATCATATCTCCCCCTAAAGTCTTATTGTGCCTCAAGGAATTCACCGAGCTTCTTACAATTGGCCACCGCGTAGGCATGGTAGTCGTTGTTGAAGTAGATGAAGCACTCTTTGGATTTCGTCTTTTTGATGGCCTCTGCCCAATCCTTTAATTCCTCGTCTGTGTAGTTGTATTTGTACCAGCCGATCCGGCCGTGGAACCGGAAATAGGATATCTCAGCGGTCTCTACGATGTGGTCGGGAAGTTCGGGGGAGGAAACCACGCAGAAGATGACTTTGTGCGACCGCAGCAGGGAGTACACGTCTTCTGAGAACCAGCTTTCATGACGGAATTCGATGACGTTTTTATGGTTCGGTGAGAGATGGGAAAGAAAATCCTGGAGCAGGTCCATGTTTTTGGTGAGGGAGGGTGGGAGCTGGAAAAGGATGCATCCCAGTCTCTCCTGAAGCGAATCGGCCAACAGGTAGAAGTATCTCAGGTCGCCTTTGACATCCTGGAGTTTTTTATAATGCGTGATCTGACGGTTCGCTTTGAGTGTAAAGGTGAAGTTCGAGGGGGTTTTCTCCAGCCAGCCTTTGAGCGTCTCCGGCTTGGGGAAGCGGTAAAAAGTCATGTTGATCTCGACGGTGTTGAACTGTCCGGCATAAAAGGGAAGCCATTTTCTTTGCGGAATATCTTCCGGATAGAATCTCCCTTTCCATTCAGGATAGCTCCATCCCGAAGTCCCCAGTAAATAAATCATGGCTCACTATTGTAGACGCAATAAATGTTTACTCGTTGTCATTGCGAATAATTGGGGACTGTCCCCAATTTATTTTCAATTTATTTTTTATTATTCTTCTTTGACCGGGATGCCGTAGGGACCGTCCGGAAGATAGGCGATCAGCGGCTCCCTCCCCAGGCTGAGGCAGAGCTTTTTATAGGCCCAGTCGATCGACTTCTCCACCAGATCCCGGAGGTCCTCCGCGTCCGATATCATGGTTCGGGCGTCGCGTCCCGGAATCCAGGAGAAGGATTCCTCGGGGATGTCAGAGGTGCAGTAGATGAGGTTGTCCGGCGCGATCTTTCGAAAAAGCCTGGCCCACATCTGAGCCTCCCACTGGTCAGGGACGAAACTCCAGGATGGGGCAAGGATTGTCTCTACGAATTTTTCCGGGCCTTTCTCTGAAAGCAGGCGGATCATCCTTTTGTAGTTGGTGCTCCCAATGGGGTCAGTGTCTGTATGATAGCCGACCAGGATACAGATGGCGTCCTCCTTAAGGAGCGGAAGACAGGTCAAGGCACCTTTGGCAGCCTGGTAATGGTTGACTCCCACAAAACCCGTATGTCCGATGACCAGGTCGTACTCTTCTTCAAACGGAATAGCAGCATAACTTTTCAGCTTGGAATAGGCAGCCAGGTGGGCAGATTCCAGATGACCGGAGAAGACTCCGGTAAGTCTGTATTTTGAGTCGAGCGTGACATTGACGATCATGTCACAGCCGGCCATCCGAGCCACTTTTAGGGCTTCCTCGTGAACGGGATTTCCCTCGAGGACAAGGTCTCTTGCGTTGGGCGAAGCAAGGACAGGCCCGCTGTGGAGTATATAGGTAGACTCTTCAGCCAGAAGACCGGGGCAGATCGATTTCCGGCCTCCCGAAGCGCCGGCCATGAAGTGACTCTCAACCAACCCGGTCAGGATCTTAAGGTCGGATTCGACGTAACAGCGGTTCAGGAGAATTTCTCCCCCGAGCTCTGTCTCCCCGACAGGAACCAACTCCTCTGGATTTCTGGAGTTGTGGTTGATGATTTCCAACCCGAGACTGAAGACACGAGGATCGAGCATATCTTTGAGCTCTCCCTCCCTCATCGGCCTGTGGGTTCCGGTAGCGACGAGGATCCGAATTTGGGACGGATTGAGACCGGCCTGCACCATTTCGTCGACAACAGGGTAGAGGATGCCCGATTTTCCGGAATAGGGAACGGGCCGGGTGCTGTCGGAGATGACCACGACCGCTTTTGCCTCAGGATCGGCCTTGAGTTTCTGCTCGACCAGGATTTTGAGAGGAGGACAGTCTATCGGGCTGGCGAGCGACTGGCGGATCTTTTGCTCGGGATTAAAAAGGAGTGGGGTTTTGCCCATAGCCAGGGTCTCAGTGCTGTTGGGGACTCTGACTGGGAACTTTTTTTGGCCGAGGTTGAGGAGGACTTCTTTCATTGTTCAAACTGTCTTGATGAGTCCGAAATCTCCGGTTAAGGCCGCTTGAAGGACAGGTTTCATATATTCATCGACCATTTCGGCTGTCATCGGGATGGGCATGTTTTTCAGTTTCGTTTCGAGCTGGGGGGCTTTGGCTGCTCGAAGAGCTTTTTCGACGTGAGCCTGGCTCATCCCTTGGATTTCCTCGAGTTTGGTCGGGAAACCCACGCTTTTGCTCAGGCTGATGAGAGCTTCTGCCACTGCCAGTCCCAGGCTTTGGCCCGAGAGGCGGACTGAAGTTTCATTCATCAGGTTGTATTTGACAAAGAGACGAGAGAGATGCTCGAGCTGTCTCTGGATGGAAGGGGCAAAAAGGACCGTATAGTAAGGATTCAGGATGGCGCATGCCCGGCCGTGGCTGAGTATATCCACCAGGGAAAAGCTCGTCAGGTGGGCGCCGTTTGTCCCGCCGATCATGATGGCATAGCCGCCGAGATCAGTGGCCAGGCCGAGAGCTTCCCTTGCTTCCATGTCAGAGGGTTCCTTGATGGCTTTTTTCAGGGAGGCGATGATGAGCTCGATTCCCGTCAGGGCGATTTCTTGGACCTTATCGAAATATTCGAGCTTTGCTCCGTAGTAGACTTCGAGGCAGTGGGCCAGGCCGTCAAAAGCGCCGTCGAGAGTGAAAGAGGAAGACATGGTCTGGGTCAGGCTGTAGTCAAACAGAGAGAGTACGGGAATAATCGCTTCGTCAATGATTAGCTTTTTCTGGAAGGTCTGTAGGTCGGTGATGTTGGAGTACTTTGTCAGGTGGGCGGCAGAGCCTGAAGCTGTTTGGAGAGCGGCCAGAGGAAGAAGTTTTTTTCCTGTTTTGCCGATTTCTTCAGCCACCTTTCCCATGCCGAAATAATCCTCGATATCGCCGTCCAGGGCTGCCAGGACCACAGCAGCTTTAGCTGCGTCGATTCCAGAGCCTCCGGAGGCAGCGAGCACGAAATCCGGCTCCTCGTCAAGGACTGCCTTTTTCATTGATCGCACATCTTCTTTCGGAGAGTTCGGCCTGGCTGACGGGAAGGGACCTTTTATGTCCAGTCCAGCTCTGGTCAGAGAATCGAAAAGCATCCTGTAGGCTTCAGGACTTCTCCTGTCCAGCCCGGTTATCAGAAGAGCCTTTCTCCCCAGGGATTTGACATGTTCACCAATCCTTCCCAGACATTCCAGCCCGAAGATGTAGCTTTCCCCTTTGAATTCAACGATCAGCTCTCTGGCCTTTTTTTTCAGATCTGTCATTTTTTCCTTTTCACTCGGGTTTCAATAATATATCATAATTATAACGCAAAAAGGAGAATGAGAAGCTCAAGAGGCAGGTGGTTGCATTTGGCGATAGAGGATGATCAAATCTGCGGATCTGGCCATAGAGCTTCTATTTTTTCGGGATTGGCCAGCATGGAAAAAACTGGCTTTTGGATCTAACTGGGAGTTATTATTTTTTAAAAAATTGGCTATTTTGATTACTTTCAGTTATAAAACAGACAGATGAGTAAGAACCTCGGGCTGATCGGCAGCATAACCTACGATGAGATCACCTATGCTTCAGGAGATCTGATTACGGGATTGGGCGGAGTCCTCTACCAGGCTGCAGTTCTCTGCGGGCTGGGAGAGGAGGTGTTCCTTTATGCTTATTTGAGCGAAGAATTGGCAGATAAGGTGGGAAAGACCGTTGAGAACTGGACAACTCTCCATAAAGAGGGAATCCTGGCCGTCTCAGGCCCGGGAAACGAGGTCCACCTCCATTATCCAAAGGAAGGAGAGCGGATAGAGACACTGAAGTCTGTCGTAGAACCTTTGGACCCCAATCCTATCCTTAAGGACCTGGATCAAATGGCCATGCTCATCCTGGTCATCAATTCCGGCCTTGATATTCAGCTCTCGGACTGGCAAAGGATCGTCCATGCCGCACAGTGTCCGGTATGGGTCGATATCCATTCTCTTTTTCTCACCAAATGGCTGGGCGTTCCTCGCAAATATTCTTACTTGCCTGAATGGAAAAACTGGGTGGAGGGGATAAGCTACTTGCAGGCTAATGTTAAAGAAGTGGCTTCGATGCTCGGCCATCCGCAGACGCTTCCAGCGGAGGCTGAGCTTATCCAGTTCGGCGAAACGGTCTTCGATCTGGGAATAAAAGCGGCCTTCCTGACCCTTGGCAAAGAAGGAGTTTTGACCCTGAAGCCAGGAGAATCTTTGAAGGTTGCCGCGGGCCAGGCTGAAAGCGTGGTCGATACGACCGGTTGCGGGGATGTTTTTTGTGGAGGTACGGTCGTGAAGCTGGCTTCAGGAGAAGATGCGTTTGATGCCGCCCGTTTCGGAGTCGAGTTGGCCACAAAAGCCGCAGGAGTCAAGGGAGTCGCGGAAACGTTCAAATTGGCATCAGAATATAAGGGACTTTAAAACATGAGATGAGGAGAATTTGACAAGGGATATTCAGGATAGGAAATCAAGCTTCTTCAGTAGAGTGGAGCAGGTTTTAGAGGCGGAAAATCAAAACTTTTTTCATCTTTTGAGTTTGGCTTTTTTATGCTAGAATAAATACAGAAATGAAGAGTCGCCCTCAAATCTCTTATTTTTCTGATTACCTCAAACCTTCTCAGATCATCTTTGATTTAAAAGCCAAGGATAAGATTCAGGCGCTGGAAGAGCTCTTGGATGTTCTGGCCAGACAAAAACTGATCCAAAATAAAAAGCTGCTTTTGACCCGGATCATCGACAGAGAACGGCTTGAATCCACGGCGATCGGCCACAACGTCGCTCTTCCGCATGCGCGTGTGGATACCGGAGGGGATATGGCTATTGCTGTCGGAAAATCTGGATCCGGTATCGATTTTGAGGCTGTTGACGATAAAAAGGTCCACGTCATCATTCTTATTGTCTGGAATCCTTCCCTTCCAGGGCTTTTTAACCATCTTTTTGCGGGGCTGGCTCAATTCTTGAGAAAGGATGATTTCAGGAGAAGACTGTTTGCCGCCAAGAACAAGACTGAATTGTATCGTGTTCTCTCAGAGGTTGAGCTGCGTTTGCCGCGGGAAGACAGGATCATCAGCCGCGCCAGCCTGCTCAAAAAGCTCCAGACGATCGAGATCAAAATGAGAAAAGCCAAGGGGACCCAGTTGAAGCAGCTCAAGGAGCAGGCCAAGTTGATCCGTGAGGAGCTGGATCGTGCCCTCCTGGATAGGTACGACCGTCTGATGCAGCGTTATGGCTTTGCCGTGGCTGAGGTGGATGATGGAGTCTGTCAGGGATGCAACATCAACGTGGCCACAGGAATGAGGTCAGCCATCGAGGGCAGCAACGATATTTTCATCTGTGAGAACTGTGGCAAATTCCTGGTTGCCGCAAAGAAGAAAAAGAAATAAATCGCCCGCCTTTTTATGCTGTAAGATACAGGTTTGTCCCAAAGTGATATGAATTGAGTGTAAAAAAAATCCTGCCGTGTCATTGTGAACGCATTGAAGCAATCTCATTAGATAAAGGAATGCATATGTGGTGTCATTGCGAGCAGAGCGAAGCAATCTCATAAAACAAACTCAATTTTTCCTGCGGGATTGCCACGCTACGCTCGCAATGACATAAAATCCTGTCACTTGGACGCAGACTCTATGATTTTGTGCTAGCGCCGCTACTTTATGCTTTCCTTGACAAGATTCTCAGGTTTCAGGAGCTTGTGGACGGGGTAGGGTTGCGGCGCGCGGCCCCATTGGGGCACGATGTAGCGGTCAAAATAATTCCAGACTAGAAGCCCATCATCGCTTTCCGGCTCAAGAAGATAGGCTGCCAGGATGCCAAGAGGTTGAGCCGTGGGGATGAAGAGTGTGCCCTCGGGAAATTCTCTTTCTTCTTTAAACGACTCGCCTTTTACTTCATTCGTGCGGTGTCCCTGGTAGAGTCTTGGAGCTCCATTGATCTCTGTGATCCGGAAGGATTCTACCTCAAGCTTGGCGGGCTCAGTCAGTCTCTCCACCAGGATGCCGTGTTGCAGAAGCTTTTCCGTAACCTCAGTGTCTGCATTCGGTATGAGATAACCATAGGGAAAGGAAACGGATCTCTTAGGGACAAAATCCACAAAATAGGGAATGGTATAGGCCTTCACCTTATCCGTCCTCGTGATCCGGGGCCGGCCGCCTTCCCTCTCTTCAATCTTCATCTCGTATCCCAAGATGGTTATTTTCTTATCCAGAGGCTTCAGGTCGTATTCGACTGCGAAAGTATCGTTCTCAGTAGGATGAAGCCCTCTCTGGATCGTTCTCTGGTCAGCTTTGCTGATGAGTTCTTTGATCTCGTCTTTATGGGCAGAACAATATTCCAGGATCGAATGAAGGAAGTAATAGCAGCCCATCACTCTGGTTTTGTAGTCCGCGTAGGAATAGTTCTCATTCAGGATGGCCAGCCGGTTTCTCAGCCCGATGCAATTGGTGATGTACCGGGGCTCAGGGCCTGAAGGTCTCCATCCTTTCTCAGGATCCCGGAAATCCATGAAATTTCCGTAAGGAACAGAAAGGACATCGTATTTCTGCTTGAGAGTTTTGCCTATGGCGGGCATCATTTTCTCCCTCATGTAATGGATGAGAGAAAGGTCGCCGTTGGGATTGAGAGACCAGACATAGGTGACGGGTTCTTGATGGTAGGAGCCGTTGGTGGTGTGGAGGTCAGCGAGCAGAACCGGATCCCAGCGGTTGAGAACGTTGCGGACCATACCCTGGATTTCCGGGCTTTCCATTTTCATGCCGTCCCGGTTCAGGTCCAGGTTTTGGCCGTTGTAGCGGACCCCGACACCCTTTTCCGGTCCAGCCTGGTTTCGGCGGTTGTTGGGGCTGATTTTTTCGTTTCCGTCGGCGTTGAATATGGGAGCGATGAGTATAACCAGATTTTCAAGATAAGGGGGATTCTCTTGAAGGAGGATGTCTCTGGCCAGCATGAGAGAGGCTTCTTTGCCCTCCACCTCTCCGGCGTGAATGTTGGCCTGGATATAGACGACCGCTTTTCGCTCGTGAAGCAGAGACATCGGAGATGAGGGGACTGGCTGGCCGATGACAAGAAGAGGGACCATTCTTCCTTCCGGGCTGAAGCAGAGAGTTTCCACCCGGAGTAAAGAGCTTTTCCGTTGAAGCTCCTTGATGAATTCCATGACATCCGCGTGCCGTGATGTGGCTGTAAAGCCGCTGGCTTCAGCCACAGTCAGTGGCTCCGTGTTGTCTGCGGGAAAAGAGGGATGGAAGGTTAACAGCAAGAAGGCGAAAAAAAGGCAGACGACTACAAAATTTTTATCTTGTTTCATGGCGGTTTCCTTTTTTCATGGATTCTTGTCGGTAAAAGACAGACAAGTTTAGGAGTCTAGCGGAATTTATATAAACAGTCAAACGGGATTTCAACAAATTTCTGGATAGAAAGAGGTCCGGTTTTTATGATAAATTGGGGTATGGTAAGTGCCGTCGGAAGGTCCGGCAATCCGGGGTTTCATGTCGCTTACCTGAAAGAAAGGAATGGCCTGAAATGAAAATAACCTGTTTTAACGGCAGCCCCAGAGGGAAAAACAGCAATACCCAGAGGATAGCCTCGGAGTTTCTGGAGGGTGCCCGCCTGGCCGGAGCAGAGGTGGAAAATATCTTTCTGGTCGAGAAAAAGATCGGTTACTGCCGTGCTTGTTTGAGCTGCTGGATCAAGACTCCCGGTCGATGCATCCAGAAGGATGATATGAATGAGCTGCTGGAAAAGTGTGTGCGGTCGGATGTGGTCGTTTTTGCCACGCCTCTCTATGCGGATAATGTCTCGGGCATCTTGAAGACGTTCATCGACCGGATGATTCCTCTCCTGGAGCCCTACGTAAAACGGGTCAACGGCGAGACTCTTCATCTGAAAAGATATGAGAAGTACCCCAGGATCGTTGTGATCTCGAATAATGCCTTCCCGGAGCAGACCCATTTTCAGACCCTCCGGCTCTATTTTCGGCGTCTGGCGCGGAACATGCACTCTGAAGTCATCGGAGAGGTATACCGAAGCGCCGGAGAGGTTCTGCGGGCGCAGAATCCGTTGCTCAAACCTGTTATCCGATCTTACCAGAAACTGCTGAGGAAGGCGGGAGAGGAAATCATTCTCCAGGGGATGATATCGGCTAAAACAATGAAGAGACTGGAAAAGCCCCTCGTGCCTCCGGCTCAATTCCTGAAAGGCATGAACAGGTACTTCGAGAAACGGCTGGAGAGGCTTGACGAGAAAGGAAGTCAATCATAACGATGAGCCCGGCGAGCGTCAGCAAAGAAAAACAGGAAGCCCTCCTCCAGCGCATGGAGGCACTGGGAATATCCGAGAAGGATATCGTCGAGAAATTTATCCGGTCGAGCGGCAGAGGAGGCCAGAAGGTCAATAAGGCCTCCACCTGCGTCTACCTGAAACACATTCCTACGGGAATCGAAGTCAAATGCCAGAGAGAGAGGTATCAATCCCTGAACCGCTTTCTTGCCCGGCGCATCCTGGCGGATAAGATAGAGGCCAAGATCAAAGGAGAGGAAAGCGAGGAGCAACAGAAGATCGCCAAGATCCGCCGTCAGAAGAGAAAGCGCTCGAAAAGAGCCAAGCTCAAAATGTTGGAGGAAAAGAAAAAACAGTCCCAGAAGAAAGAAGCACGGAGGTTCCGGCCGACTCAGGATGACCTGGAAGGCTGATAGGGGTCTGGGCTTGACCTCTTTATCATGCCAATAATCAATCCCTTGATCATTTAAAAACGATCTCATTCTTTTTTCACTTTTGTTTTTTTTTTTGAAAAGTTCTGGCTGGATGATGCTGTGATCTCTGGCTTTGACTTCATTTCTGAGAAGCAGGCGGCCAATTCACAGGATGTTGACGAATTGAAGCTGGATGAGAGCTGCGGCTAGCGTGCAAGCCTTAAGATCGTTTGAAGGAGAAGGTTAGCACCCTTTTCCAGGTCTTCCCATTCGATTGTTTCCAGAGGAGAATGGCTGATCCCGTCCAGACAAGGGATAAATATCATCCCCGGCTGGGCAATGCTGGCCAAAATCTGGGCGTCATGACCTGCGCCGCTGGGCAGCGTCATGGAGGAGTATCCCAATTTTTCGCATTCTTCCTTCATTATGTCCAGGATCCGTGAGGGCATGCGCACCGGCTCTGTCTCGTCAATGAGCTGCGAATTGAACTGGAGTCCTCGTGTCGAGGCGATGTCTTTGGCAAGAGAAAAAAGGTGTTTTTTGAGTTTCTCGAGAGTGTCCTTTGATGTGCTCCTGAATTCGAAGGAAAAGTCGGCCTTTCCGGGCACAATGCTGAACGCTCCGGGCCTGACACTGACTTTTCCGACGGTCACCATGCTGCCGTAATGCTCGGTCGCGACGTGCTGGGTGCTCTTTAGAGCGAAATCCGCAAGTCCCAGGAAAGCGTCCTGACGGAGCTCTAGAGGAGTGGTCCCGGCATGGCTGGCTTTACCGCTGAAAGCGCACCAGCGGTAATGCTTGCCGGCTATACAATCGACGATTCCGATGGATTTATTCTCTGTTTCGAGCACAGGCCCCTGCTCGATATGGATTTCCAGAAAAGCTTCGATATCCGGCCTCTGCGTGTGTGCCTCAAGGATGCTTTCGATGGTGAACGGGGTTTGACCCAATATTTCTGAGAAAGGCGTTCCGAATTGAGTCATACCTTTTTCCAGTGTCTCCCTGTTCAAAAGCCCGGTGAAGGCTCGGCTTCCCAAAAAGTCTCCGACCAGGTTTCCTTCCTCGTCGGTGAAGGACGCGACTTCGAGAGGTCTGGTGTGGGCTGTTCCTTCCTCTTTTATCCTCCTCAGACACTCGAGCGCGGAGAGGACTCCCACTGAGCCGTCGAACTTCCCGCCGTTGATGACGGTATCGATATGGGAGCCGGCCATGATCGTTTTTCCCTCTCCCTCGATGCGGCCGAAGATGTTACCGGCACCGTCCTCACCGAGCATGAGCCCAGCGCTTTTGATCTTCTCTTTAAGCCAGTCCCGGGCTTCGAAGTCGGCCTTGCTGAAGGAAGGACGGGTGATCCCTCCCTGGGGATCGCGGCCGATCTGGGCCAGAGACTCGATGTCTTCTTTCAGTCTTTCAAGATTTATCCTGATGTCCATGTTGACCTCGCAGAATCGATGTTTTTCCCGGGCTGATAAGCCTAGGTCAAATCTTTATCAGAAAAAAGGGGCAGTGTCAAAGAAGAAGACCTGGCCTCTAAGCATCTCCAGCAACCTCGACTCGTGAATAATCCAGGTGAATTATGGAGGTGTTGTCTGTTAATGCGGCTGGTTCCCCTCCGTTTTCGCCAAAATCCTCCCTCTCTCCGCCTTGGGCTCCGGATGGAGGGGAACCAGCGCTTTAACGGATTATACCTCCCTAGCTAAATGTTACGAAAATAGAGATGGCTCCAATTGGGGCTTTGCCTTTGAGGGAATGTGATGCACTGTCCATCCTTTGTGCTGGAGAAGGTCGATGATGTGCTTCCTGTGGCAGCGGGCATAATCGGCTTCAGCGCACATGAATGCTGTTCTCTTCTGGTCGGCTATGTTGATTAATTTATTTATTCCCGCGGCGAACTCCTGCGTTTTCATCCATTGTGGGTAGCCGCCTTTCCGGAAGCCGCCCAGCTCTTTCCCGAGCCAGATGTACTCGATGGAGCTTTTTTTCAGAGCTTTTTCAAGATGGTCCCTGGAGAAATGAGGGAATTTCTTGGAGGAAGGAAAACGACGCACATCGGCGACAGCCTTGATCCGGTGTTCTTTCAGCAGAGCGGTGAATTCATCCTCTGCTCGTGTGGAATGGCCGACATCCCAGATTTCCATCTGGATCTTTTTTTGGGAAGGGACGAGCTTTCCGTTTTTCCTGTTTTTGGAGCTCAATATTTTTCGATCAGGGCTAGCATATCCTTGACAGCCCTCTCGATGCCGACTATGGCCGAGCGGGCGACAATACAAAAGCCGATACTGAACTCTGTGATCTCAGGAATTGCCGCCACCGGCAGTACGTTTTTATAATCCAGCCCGTGACCGGCGTGGATTTCCAGACCCAGTTTATGGCCGTGCTCCGCTGCTTTCTTTATCTCGTCCAGAGCTTTATCCCGCTCTTCACCGGGCTTTAAATCAGCGTATTTTCCGGTGTTGATCTCGATCAGGTCAACGCCGAGCTTGCGGCAGACTTCGATTTGTTTCAGGTCAGGGTCGACGAAAATGCTGATTTTTATGCCGGCCTTCTGCAATTCCTTGATGTGGGGAGCCAGATGATTTTCGTTGGAAATGACGTCCAGCCCTCCCTCTGTGGTCAGCTCTTCCGGTCGTTCGGGAACCAGGGATACCACATCCGGCTGAATCTCCAGGGCGATTCTCTTCATTTCCTCTGTGGCCGCCATTTCGATGTTCAGCTTTGTTTTGATAGCCTCTCTGAACAGCTTCAGGTCGCGCTCTTTTATATGGCGCCTGTCGCTTCTTATATGACAGACGATGCCCTCAGCTCCCGCCTGCTCAGCCAGGAGGGCAGCCAGGACTGGCTCGGGTTCGTTACTCCGCCGTGCTTCTCGGATGGTTGCGAAATGATCCACGTTGACTGCAAGCTTCATTTTTTCCCTCCGTAAAAAAGGGGCTCGGCCCCTTTTATTTTTATGGGATTGCCACGCTTCGCTCGCAATGACAATTTTCTTTTACCAGATTGCCGCACTGCGCTCGCAATGACAATTTCATCTTCACTCAAGTTTTCCAAGGCGTTGCCTTATTCCTGGATAATACCCATTGTCTTCTTTTATTCACCCAAATATTTCTATTCACCTAAATATTTCCGGATGGCGTCTGCCACCTGCCGGGCATAGTCGCTGATTGTGCCGCTGTCATCGCCTTCGATCATGATCCGGGCTACTGGCTCTGTTCCAGAATAGCGGACATTCAGCCGTCCCGACTTGCCCAGAAAATCCTCTATCTTTTTTATGGTCTGCGTGATTTCCGGGAATTGGCTGAATTCGATCTTTTTTGCCACTCTGACGTTCACCATCGTCTGGGGGAATTCTGTGAAATCCTGGATAAGAGCAGAAAGGGGCCTATCTTCAGCTGCCATAACTTCGAGCATTTTCAAGCTGGTCAGTATCCCGTCGCCTGTGGGACAGTCATCCAGGAAAATCGTGTGCCCCGACTGCTCGCCGCCCAGATTGGCCTTTAGCTTCATCATCTGCTCCAGCACATACTTATCCCCGACCTGCGTGCGCAGCAGCTTCAATCCCAGCTCTTTAAGAGCTTTTTCGAGGCCCATGTTGCTCATGGTGGTTGCCACCACATAATTCGATTTCAGAAGTCCTTTATCTTTCATGTAGCGGGAAAGTATGAACAGAGTGTGATCGCCGTTCAGGATTCTGCCCTTTTCATCCACCCAGATGGCTCTGTCGGCATCGCCGTCATAGGCGATCCCCATGTCTGCTTGTTTGGTCGCCACCTCACTGGCCAGCATTTGAGGATAGAGCGAGCCGCAGTCGGCGTTGATGTTTTTTCCGTCAGGAGAGTTATTCAGGGCGACGGCCTCAACTCCCAAATCAGCGAAGATCCGGGGAGCGATAAAGGAGCTGGCTCCGTTCGAGCAGTCGAGAACGACCTTGATTTTTCTCTTGAGGGCGATATGAGAAAAACGGTCTTTCAAGAATCCCAGATAGTCCAGGGCATAGGATTCTTGAGGCGAGATGTTCTGTTCTTCTCTGCTGATTTCATCCAGGTCTTTTTTGATGGCCTTTTCGATTTTCCTTTCCCAGGCGTCCGGGATCTTGGTTCCTCGAGATGAGAAGATCTTGATTCCGTTGTCCTGAAAGGGATTGTGGGAGGCGGAGATAACGATTCCCGCAGAAAATCCGTGTTTTTTTGTCAGGTAGGAGATGGCTGAGGTGGGGATGACTCCTGAGGAGACGGCCTTTCCGCCCCGGCGGGTGATCCCTTGGAATAAAGCCTCCTCGATCCATGCCCCTGATTCGCGCGTGTCCCGGCCGATGAGAATCCGGGGCTCCAGTCCTTCTTCCCCGAGAAGCGAGACCAGGGCGGTTCCAATATGGCAGATTGTCGAGTAATCGAGAGGCGGCTCGCCCGCAACTGCTCTTACTCCGTCTGTTCCAAAAAGTCTGTCCATTTTATGGATAATTCCTCTTCACAGAATTCAATTATAGTCAAAAAACGTGTGGATTCAAGGAGTCAGATTATTTTCTGCTGCTTTTTTTTCTGACCGGCTTTTTCGAAGGATCCACTTCGGTTATGAATATGGTGACCTTAACCTTGGTGCGGGTGGTCGCAAAACTCAGATCCGGGCTGGGAAGGATGAGGTCTGCCTCCAGCACGGTCGTCTGCATGAGAGTGGAGATATCGATGGGGCTTGTCCTCACTTTGTAGTCTTCCCTGACCTTGCTCTCCGGTCCTCTGATCAGAACCTGAGGAGGCTGGACCTCGTATTTTTCTATTTTCAGCCCTTCAATGGGCTTTCCGATGAGATCCGGCTGGATATCCAGCATGATTTCTCTGCTTCTTTCCATTTTGAGGTTGATCGTGTTGGGCGAGATCTTGAGGATCGTGGCTTTGGTTCCTGCGGGCATGCTGATCATCGATTCAGTCAGAGTATAGTCCTCCTGGATGAGCGAGGAGCTTTCCAGGTTCAATATAGCTACAACGTTGGCGGCTGTCAGCTGGTCGATGTAGCGATTGGGCGCTCGTATGGTCACATCGACTTTTTCCGGAGGTTTCTTCACCAGTTCAAAGCCGGTAGGGACGTTATGGGCTTCAAGAGAGATTGTCAGGTTTTTTTCCGTGAATATCTTTTCCTCGGGGATGAGAGAGACCCAGAGAATAAGAGCCAGAATAAGGGAGACCAGTTTGAGTCCCCAGTTTTTTAAAAAGAAATTCCTTAAAAATATCTTCATTTTTTCTGCAGATACTTGAGTAGTTTATCCTTAAGACGCTCCTTATCCAAGCCTCTATCCAGGTTGCCTTTAGTGGCCAGGGATATTCTGCCTGTCTGCTCGGAGACCACGATTACCGCTGCATCTGTCTCTTGGGAAAGCCCAATGGCGGCCAGATGACGGGTTCGCGCCATGTATTCCTCTCCGAGCTTGTGCCGGGCCGGCAGCGGCAGGAGGCATCCGGCTGCCGAGATTCTGTTGCCCTGGATGATGACAGCACCGTCATGGAGAGGGGAGTTGGGGTAGAATAAACTGACCAGGAGGTCCTTGGTGAGTTCCCCTTCGATTTTCGTCCCGCGGTCGACATAGCTCTTGAGCGATATTTCCTTCTCTATTGCGATTAGAGCGCCGATTTTATTGGCGGAGAGGTAATCCACGGCTAAAAAGACATTTTCCAGCTTTTCCGAGAGTGATTTCATGAAAGTAGGTGCCCGCAGAGAACGCGATCCGAGGGTCGTCAGAAATATCCGGATTTCTCCCTGAAAAAGGATGATGATAGCAATGATCGCCCAGGGAGCGAAGTTTTTTATGAGAGAATTGGAAACGACCAGTTTTCCCCACTGGGTGACGAGGAAGAGAAGGCCGACTATGCCGAAACCGATGGCCATCTGGTAAGCCTTGGTGTCCTTGATCAGGAGGAGGAGATAATAGATGATGAATGTCACCAGAAGGATATCAATAAGGTCACCGATGGCGAAGTGAGAAAAAGCATTAACGATATTAGAGAGCATAGCTGCTTTTCTTCTCCTCTTTCTCACTCAGAGAACCAAGGGAGTTGGTTTCTTTCATGATCGCTTCAGCCACGAGCACGGCTCTTTTTATCGCTGCCACATCATGAACCCTCAGGATATGGGCACCGTGAGCCATGCTCAGGATAGAAGAGGCGATCGTCCCTTCCAGCCTTTCCTGGGGAGGAAGGTCCAGAATATTCCCTATGAATGATTTTCGCGAAGTCCCGATGAGAACAGGCCGGTCCAGTTCTCCGAGAACATGGAGTTTGTTGATCAAAGTGAGGTTATCCTCGAGTCTTTTCCCGAACCCGATGCCGGGATCGATGATGATCCTCTCTCTTTTTATCCCGGCGGCTTGAGCCGCCTCGATCCTTTCCTGGAGAAAAGACTTGACCTCCTGCAGCACATCCTCATAGTAGGGATTAATCTGCATGGTTTTGGGCATTCCCTTCATGTGCATCAGAATAACAGGAACATCCCTTTCCGCTGCTAAAGAAGCCATCCCGGGGTCGAAGCGGAGAGAGCTTATATCGTTGATGATTTCAGCCCCTGCATCGAGGGCAGCCTGGGCGACCTCAGACTTAGTGGTGTCGACAGAGATCAAGGCTTCGGTTTGTTCCCTTAAGGCTTTGATGACCGGGATGACGCGGCTGGTCTCTTCTTGGGCAGGGATGGACTCTGAGCCTGGCCTGGTGCTTTCACCTCCGATATCGATGATGTCGGAGCCTTCCTCAATAAGCCGCAGTCCTCGTCCTATGGCTTTCTCTTTATCTAAATATTGCCCCCCATCTGAGAAGGAATCAGGCGTGACATTGAGCACACCCATTATCCAGGTTTTTAGGCCAAATCTGAATTCTTTGCCGTTTACCTGAAGGATGTACTCTTTTATCACCTTTTACGCTTTAGCCAAGCCTGGTTTTTTTAATGGCTGAAGTTTTTTATCCTCTTTTTTTGTTTGTTCTTTTTTCGCTGGGGCCGCAGGAGGCTCTTTTTTGCTTTTGACAGCCTTTTTCCCTTTGATGATCGCCTTGAGCTCATCAGAGTCTAAGACTTCCTTTTCCAAGAGAGCTTTGGCGACTCTGAGCAATTTATCCTTGTTTTTCTCTAACAGTTCCTGTGTCCTGTTGTAGTTGCGGGTGATGATCTTTTTGACCTCGGCATCTATCATCTCCGCTGTTTTTTCGCTGAAATTCTTGTGCATGGCCAGGTCCCGACCGAGAAAGATAAGATCGTCTCGCTCGCCAAAAGTCAGGGGACCGAGGTCAGACATTCCCCACTGGCAGACCATCTTG
>Ga0209427_10003945_pt1 | contig 17274 bp, 20 predicted proteins | sample DeeMarSWOR136_30_FD_187465 | JGI IMG/M metagenome (GOLD analysis project Ga0209427, IMG submission 187465) | Marine sediment microbial communities from White Oak River estuary, North Carolina - WOR-1-36_30 (SPAdes) (version 2) | ecosystem: Environmental > Aquatic > Marine > Intertidal zone >...
TATCTTCTCGGAGTAAACATACCCTCCGTTTCCTTATTCTCAAACATACCACCTGTTTCCTGACTCGGCATAAACATACTGCCAGTCCTTATCTCCGGCACTATCCTTTGCGGAGTTATAGGTCTTGGTGATGAAGGCTTTTTAACAAGTGCCGGGATAGCATTTTCGGGTATGTTGTATTTAGCAACGAAAGCCCTGACTATAGCCTCACAATCCGGCGTACACATCTTTTCATAGCCACGCCAGATTACAAGTACGGCATCGGTTTCGGGATTTTGCTCACGATAATCCCATCTTTCGTCTGCCATCAGGTCGAAATAGGCATCAATCAAAGGCTGCGCTTTTACATATTCGGCAACTATTTCAGGTAGATATTCTCCAATCTGCTCATTATCGAGATTTTTGGTAAGTCTATTTAAGTCACTACCCAGGTCAGCCATTTTATAAGTCCAGTCTTTCTCAACGGCTTTGGTAATATCATTCGGAGTCTCGGCCCTATCAATAGCACTTTGCCTTGCCTCGGCATCAACCTTGCCTAATTTTGGAATGAGCAGATTGTCTATCTCTTCGGATGCCTTCTCTATTTCCGATAATTCAGGCTCTTCACCGCCGAACAAGGCGTGTTGTATTTGACCGATAATTCCCCTCTTTTGGAGATAGTATTCATCGTTTGGTTCGTAATCTTCATCGAATTTGTCTCTCATTTCTCTCATGGCTTTACGGTCAATGTACTTAGTACCTGTGGCGGTTTCGAGAATATTCATGGTGACTCCGTAAAATGGAATTACAGAATCACCAAGAGCAGGAAGTTCAGTTGTAAGTTCCGACATGGAGTATTTGTCACCCTGAGCTGCGTTAAAAAGAAGTCGGCAGACATTAGCCATATCCTGTGTGACACCAATCGCCAGACCTCCGGGTGTCCACTGTAATATGTTCATCGGGTTATAAGGATTGCGTTGCAAAAGGTTTGATGCCATTTCAGCCGGGTCCTCACCCTTCCATACCGGTGTACCCTTACCCGTTGTGTCCTTGTATATCTCGCCAGCCAGAAGCCCGAATATTATCATACCAAATATTATTTTGATTGCCCGGATTTTCTGATCGGCAGTTGCTTTGCTTCCTGCTCTAAGAGTGTTGGCTTGAATAATCATCCTCTGAGCAACGCTTCTACCAAAGACAAGAAGGCTTCCTACCGTCCGACCAGTCAAACCCATTTCTATAGGTGCGCGTTGCGCCCTTTCATAGAGGAAATGCGTATTGTTGGTAATCTCCCTGGCAAGATACCACTCGGCAGCCTGACGACCTGAAACTTCGCCAAGACCTTCGATTTCTACTTTGTCCTGTGCCAAAATCTCAAGGAATTCCTTGCGCTGAATATTCGCCAAGTCATTAGCACCTGAACTGTTGATTAATTTCTCAAGATTTCCGTCTTTCGCGAAATTTGACAATGACCTGTGTGCTTTATTGATACTTATAAAGAACGAAATATATCTGTTTATTTCGTCTGAATAGCCGTAGTAAGTAATCTTACGTGCGAATCTGGCTGCCCTGCTATGACCTAGTTCGCTTTGAAGAAGAAGGTCCCTGGCGATATTCTGCTGCTGGCTGACGTATGACTTGAAGTATATCTTGTCGCCCTCTCCAATCCACCTGTTTTTGGGATTCAATAATGAAAATCTATCCGGGTGAAAAGCCATATTCTGAAAGAGGTTTCTGTATGACAGGTGAGGTGCAAGAAATACAGCAGTGTAACCCCAGGAAGCTATCTTGGCTATTACGCGCATGATAGGCGAATCGTCCTGTATGTAGCCCTTGAGTTCGTCCATCGCCGTTTGAAGGTGCTTTTTCGTTATCCCAGGTTCCCTCAATTTGTCTATGTTCTCGGCAAATATCCTATCCATTTCGTAGAGGTAAGGCTCAAGTTCAAGGTTAAGCATCTGCCGGACGTATGAGAATGTTCGGTTTATAAGAGTCTTATCTGACTCAGGGTCGAACTCTAGCCCTTCTCTGGTTCTAAGATGACCCTTGCCGACCACCGTTGCTTTCAACTTATAAGTAACCAGTTTGGGGTTGACAACCCTGTGAGGTTCATAACCGCTTTCGATAACGCCCCATGTCTTGGTATTGAGATATTCCATGAGTGCCTTCGCACCCTTGCTTTCGTAGATATTGATTGCCTCTCTAATGTCCTCTTTCGGCGCATCCGGTATTTCATCCATTATCAGTTCTATCTTATCACCATGCTTGGAATAAGCCGTCTTAAACCTGTGGAATCTTACAGTAGGCTGAAATTCAAACAGGACTTTTTCGATTTCGTTGGCGAGTTTGACTTCCTCTTCCGTTATATACTTTGGTGACTTAATGTCACTCATTTTATTCTTTGCTTCGATGTACTGGGATACTCTCTCAACCGCCTTATCATCGCCTGCTATCTTTTTATAATAAGGAGTTGATTCTTTAAGGCGATTCATGTATACAGTCAGTCTAACATGGTTGTAAAGGTGCTTCTGATTCGCCATCTGCCAGACATCGTAAAACCTACCGCCAGTACCACCCTGCAATTTCATCATAAAATAGCGCATATCCTGTAGCGGTGAAGGCTTTATCTTCTTACCCTCTACGTATATGTCGCCAGTGATTCTACCTTTTACCTTTCCAACTGCGTATTTTATTTCGGGATTTTTCTCAAGTGCCTCCTCTATCTTGATGTCCTTCTCCATCAGACCGACCTCGGCATAGTAGTTCATATCGCGCAGTAGATTCTTGGCTTCCGACTCCGTTATGAACTTATCAGGACTCTCGAACTTATCGGTTTTCAGGTGGTTCGTTTTCATAATGGATTTGTAAGTTTCCTCGGACATCTTGCCTTCGGAAATCAGAGTTTCTTTCAGGCTTTGGATTGCTTTCTCGGTCCCTAGCTTGACAACCGCTTTTTGACCAATCTTCACCGGTCTCATTTTCTGGGCTGATTCGAGTATCTTATCAAGTTGTGGGCTGTGAATCTTGGATAGAGAGGTTGTACCGCCCTTATCTTTGAACATCTTTCTGTACTGTGACTTGGGTATCCCCTTAGACATAAGGACGGCCATGATTTTCTGGCGTTTCGGCTTGTCCAGCTTTTCAAGGCGTTCGGTTATTTTCTTTATTTCCTGACGCAACTCTATCTTGAGGGTGCCTTTAGGCAAATCCCTGGCAGGCTTTTCGAGCATCGCCTTTACTTCGTCAAGACGTTTGCCAAGTCTCTCTATCTCTTGCTCAGGACTTATCTTTTCGGCTACTGGTGGTTTGATACTCACCGGGGGCTTAACGCCCTCAGAAACACGCTGTACGGCTTCTGGTGCGGTTTTAAGCTCTGCTTTCGGAATGGCTGCCTTTTCTGATTCGTATACCTTGACTTTTTGCTCAAGGTCATCAATCCTTATCTTAGCATCACGGATCGCAAGGACTCTTTCAGCCAGTTCATCGGCACTTTCCATACCTAGAGACTGAACTACTGTCTCAAGAGCAGCATCTTTAGGTACATGGTTATATATCTTCGTACCTTTTTGGAGATACCTGTCAAATGTGGACTTGGGGTTTAACGCCCTTGCCTGCTTGACGGTAAAATACTCAGGGAAGTTCTGTTTCCTTATGGATATAAATGATGTAAGCGGTACTCTGCGTTTACCCATCGTCACGCGGTACTGAGCAACCGCATCTTCCGCAAGAGTCTCCCTTAATGCACTTGCTTCCTGTGCAGCATAGTAAATCTCAACCTCTTCGGGATATTCCTCCGGTGGAACTTCGGCAGGTTTGGCAGCAGCCCTAGCCTCGGCAAGTTTCGCCTGTTCATCCATTGAAATCTGAGTCGGCACACCCTTGCCTACAGGTCTTACCTCTTTAGCAGGTACTTCTGGAATCATTGAAGGCTGTATACCGGCTTCTGTCTCGCCAAACATGGGTTCGGCAGGTGGTATTTCTTCGGGCAATTCAGCCCTGACAGTCTCAACAGCTTTAGCGGTTTCGGGGACTACGCCCTGTATAGCCCTTTGAATCTCCGCCTGTGTCATGGTCATACTGGGAACGCCTGTCTTGGTAGCAGTCAGCTTCTCAATCTGTGGAGTAAGCCTTGCCAGCACCGCATCGGCGGTTGCCTTTGCAGAACTCTGAGCCTGCGGTGTGGCGACAATAGTTCTGGCACCACCGCTTAATTCAGAACGGAACAGGCTACCTAGACTTTCCTTAGTAAGCCACGCTGGACTTCTCTTAGATGTGTAATTGACGAATTCCCTTGTGAAAAGGTTTGCGGTTGCTTTATCAAGCGTAACACCGGCTTTTTTCTCCCATTCCTTCAATGATTCCTGAAAGCCACCCTGCATTACTTTCTGATAGGCAGCCGGGATACCTTTTGCCAATAACTGATAACCGCCGTAAGCTATCAGTCCTATTCCAGCTAAATCAGAGGCACTTATGCCTATACCGCCTACCTCGAATAATGGCTTGTTTACCGATTCGATGATCTTTTTCTCAAACTTCTCGTAAGGACCGAGTTGAGCATAAGGGTCTGAACCTCTGACAGCAACACGACCTGTTTCAGGCTCCTGCCATAGAAACTCATAAGGTTCAAGTCGGGATTCTACATCCTCTTGGGTAAATCCAGAATCAGCAAATTCCTCGAAAGGTATACCCCAGGTTGCTACCAGAGCCTTCGGCTTCTGCCTCATTTTATCAATGAGTTTATCGAGTTCATTCTCTTTGAAAGACTCCGTCCTTTTCCTTGCCATTTCAGCCTCGAAAGGCACTTCAATCTGTTCGGCTAAAAGAGGGAGTTCTGCTCTCTCAAGTATGGATGGAGTGAAGTTCAGGAATCCCGGTCTACGCCGACCAGACTGAGTTTGCTTCATTCTTTCGATAAGGTACTGCTGTTCTGGATTGTATTGTTTGAGAAATCCGTTAGGCATATTATCCTTCTAATAAGGGAATTGTCTTGCTCTTGGTGCTAACCTACGTGCCTCGTATCCACCCCTCTGCTGATAGGGTTGTGCCATGTAATCTCGCATAAAGTCATATTTTTTAAGGAACTCGCTGAATTTCAGATCAGGTTTCATGCCTTCCTGTGCCTGTCTGATAAGTTCTGTCATGTACTGACCGTAGACCTGACCGTAACGCGGTCTGAGGAAAGAGTATACAGGTCTGCCGAATCCTGAAATAGACTGTTCATATAAAGCGGATGGTTGAGTTTCAGCGAAAGCAAGTAGTTCGCGCCTTTTTCTTTGCTCTTCGGCTTCCTGTGACATCCTTGCCTGCGCTAGTTTGCCGTAATATTCCATCCATTCTTGCTGTGTAGGCATGATTAACTCCTTAACTGACTGGCGACCCATGAAACGAAGGGCTGGTCACGCGGCCACATGGCGTAATAGTTATAATACTGGTCTTTCAACCAATCCTTATACTCGTTGGCTAAATCAAGGCTTTCAACGAAATTGTAGAAATCACTTTGTTCAGTACCGGTGACATATCTTTCCGGTTGACCCGATACTGGCGGTTTTCTCTCAGGTATCTCGGCTATCCTCTTCTCTTCCCTGCCACGAAATTCCGTCATACCCCTGTTTATCAGTTCGTTTGTTCTGGCACCCGTCACTACCTGAGACTCGGCATAATAAGGTAGTGTCTCAACCTGGTTGCCCTGACTCAACTTGTAAACTGCATCATTATATATATCCTCCGCTTTTGCGGATGTCATAAAATCGGCTATCTGCCTATCATAATCCCGTTTAGCCCAGTATGCCTTCTGAGTAGCTTCATCTTCATCAATATTTCCCGACATTAGATTATCATTTATGTCATCAATAACATTTTTATAAGCTGTCTCAAGATTCTTAACTTTGGGGTAATCTGCGTCTACCAGACCTTGTAGATAATCAGTCAGCCTTGCCTGATATATGTCCTGCGGAGAGAAAACGGATAACGCTTCCTGTTGTGTCTGAGGTACTTTAATTGTCCGGTCATATTCAGGGTATCTTTCACCAAAAAGTTCTGCATCAGTAGGCAAGTATTCGCCAGCTTCCATGTATGCAGGATAATTTTCCGGCGTATATGTCCTGACGTAAGGCTTTCCACCCTTAGTCAAAATAGTGCTACCTTCCGGCACCCTGCCACCGGCCCAGGGACCGTAAGCCTCTCCCGTACCCCACGCAGTACGGTACTCTGAGGGGTTGCGGAAACCCATTTCGTACATCGTAGAGCCGGGGATGTATACATCCCCAAGCCTAGCCAGTGGGTCACGACCAGCCTGCCATTCCTTGATAACATTCAAGTCAGGTACTTCGCCAGTCTTATACCAGTAATCTATGATGAAGTTCTGTTCTGCCTCGGTCTGAGGTTTACCAGTATAACTTGCACCGGGATTCCAGGGGTCTCTAACCCATCCACCGCCCTTTTCTATCTGGCTTACAGCCGGTTCTTGATACTGCCTTACAACATCATATATTTGTCTCAGAAATTCGTTTCCACCAGTATTATTTCCATTAGGCATTTTATTTCACCTGCTGCTGATTTCTTACCGCTTCCCTAACGGGTTCAGGTACATTAGGCATCGCCTGTCTTGATGATAGTCCAGACCGGACGTTATTAACCCTTCCAGCCTCAAGCTGTGCTGGCATACCAGTACGAAGCTGTGCCATTTCCTGCTTCTGCTGGAAAGCCATCATGGTCAGCTTTTGCAGGGCGTGTTGTAGTTCCATCTTCTTGATAGCCGATGGATTCTTTCGGTAGTCCTCTATAATCTGCAATACACCTTTGAAGTAAGGCGTGTCAAATGCGTTCTCGGCAAGTTCCTGGCTGATAAGTTCCAGCGTCCTATCCGGGTCCTGACTTAACTGGTGAATGTCAAGTGCTTCCCTCTTGGATAATAGACCGGCTGAAATCTCCTGTAATGCCATCGCTGAGTGCGCCGACCTGTCGGTAAGTTCTCTGGCGACTATCTGGCAGACAAACTCCCTGTCTGCCGTTATATCCTTCGGCTTTATCTTTTCACGGAATCTCTTAAATTCCGACTCCCAACCTTCAAGCTCTTCGGCCTGAAAGCTGCCGTTTTTATACTGCCTTGCTATCTCACCGGCTAACCAGACGAAATCCTGTTCCATCGCTTTCCTGAAAGGCCAGATATGCTCTCTGGTGTTGTGGTTCAGGACATCAGTGCCAAAAGCGGTCATGACGACATTCGAGTATTCACCGAAGGCTATCGGCCCCAGTCCGCCCTGATTTTTCATCCTCTCAATTCGGACATCCATGAGTTCAAGGGCGTTTCCCGTTGCCTGCGGTATCGGATCTCCAATTTTCTGACCTTTGGCTTCATCCAGTATAATCTCCCTGCCCTTAACGTATGGGTCTTGCTGGAATACTTGGGGCGGTAACTCACCTTTGTCGCTATTAAAGATGATGACAAAGGGCATTTTTGCCTCGATTCCGGCTCTGGTCATTTTATAAGTCAGCATCCGGTTCTCAGGCTCATGCAAATCTCTGGTATTGACAAGGTAACTTTCTCCAACCTTTTTATAATTATCGGAGTTTTCATCCAAGATAAGAGGTATTGCACCCCCGGCCTTTATCCTGACCGGCAAGTAGTCGAGTTCCTGACCGCCGATTTCGATATTCTCCGGTCCTTTAGCCCACTCATTTCCGATTATCACGCCTTCCTGTGCAGGCTTACCAGCTTCCGAGCAGTCCATGACCTTATACAGTGTGACCATCTTGTTGTTATCAATGAACTTTCCTGGTATTTTGCCCTCATATTTCTCAGAAGCCGTCTGCTCAGATACCTTCATTTCGTAGCAGACCCATTTAAGCCTTTGCCCTCCGGTGGCGTAGAGGTTGCGAAAGTCCCATACCTCAAGGTCAAGATAGGGGTATCCATCATCGTTTTCGATAACCATGCACCTGTAGGCACCCCATCCCCTGAGAACGCGGTAGAAAGCCATTATGGACTGCAAATCAGGCTGGTCAATCAGACCATCGTTGAATCTTTCGAGTTTGGTAAGCAGACCGTTGACAAGCCTCTCCGTCTTGGCTACTTTCTCACGCTGTATGCTATCATCACCGATAGGTGGTATGAAAAGTTTGCGGTCAGCGCAGGCGAGTATGTTGATAATCTTCCATCCCTCCGATTGGGGACGGTTTGAGGTCATGTTATCCCATTTACCCTCTGTTTCCGGCATCTGGAACTGGTCACCGCGAAACTTTTGCCAGTCTGCATCAAATCTTTTTCGCAGTTCTTCTTTCCTCGTTTTTATGGGATCTATTTTATCTAATTCATCCTGTGGATTGCTTGATAATGGCATATTATCGCCCCTTAATCGTTATGTCTCCTTATAAGGTTATTCCCCATGCCCTCCTGGTCGAAGTCCCAGCCTCCAAGTCCCCAAACCCAGTTTATCGGGCTGAATATCCTCTTGCATTCCTCACCGCATTTGGAGCAGTATACCGGGAGTGAACATTCATTCATAGGACGCTGTATCGTAAATATTCCGTGTTCTTTGCATTTATAATCGTAGAACATTAATATTATAAAACCTAAACTGTTGCTACTTTCCAGACGCACTACAGTAAAAAATGGGGGGCTTTTAACCCCCCACTAATGGTTTGCCATTGATTTAACCCGTAACGCCCTCTACCTGATTTTTTCTAACTTTTGTTTTATATATAAGGATGTGCGAACCGTACTCTCTCAATCGGCAAAAAAATACCAGTGCATAATCACCGGGTTTTTTAATAATGTTCTTTTTCAGAACATAAATTATTTCTTCATCTTTTGGCCTGAACAAGTCGCTGAATATTTTACGATTTCCTTTAGATGTATAATAAACTTCAACGCTAATCGAATAAGGCTTTACGACCTGATCATTGACCATAACATTAAATGATACAGGCAAATCCTCACCAAGAAAATGAAAGGCATCGTCCGTTATAATCATTTTATATTTCTCCCAATAGTTAATATCTATCTATTTAACAACAAATTTTACATCAATGTCTTTTTTCACGAATATAACTTTCGGCTGTTCGATTATTTCCTCGAAATAAGTTGGAATATTTGGCATACTTGATTCAAGTAGTATGCTATAAATATCCTCTTTTAGAAGTTTGTATCCATCTTCTTTTAATAAATAGCTTGCCAACTAAGCCTCTCTAACTTGAATCGTTGTTGCGGTTACTCCTAATATCTCATTATCAACAGTATCTACGCCTATTACTTGGTCTGGCGTTCCATACTGGACTGCACCAAATGACAGCAGGTTGTCTATCGGTTGACCCGAATCTAAGAGTATAAAGTAACCGTCTTCGGTAAGTATAAAGTAACCGTCTTCGGTCTTTATCTTAAAGCTCATTTTAAGACCATTCTATGTGAAGTCTCATAGCGCTTTGATGAGCGGGTAGGAAGCCGTCCCATGCGCGGACGGCGGCATTTGAAGCGCCTAAGTCCTGCGCATCGAGCCTAAAGCCTAGAGCGTTTCCCTTTACCCAACCACCCCTATTGACTACCTCTTGAATAGCCGCTATGAGTCCCGCGCCCTGTATTGTGTACCACGCGTTAGCGGTCGTACTCGGATATGTGTAGTCGTAATAATTGTCGGTAACGGCGTAGCCCTGAGCCGTTGTTCTATCGGGGAAGTTGCCAACGTTGTCTTCAGCTAAACACTTTACCCTTATTACTTCGCTTCCGGTCGTCCTCGTAGCCGAAGCCTTAAACTTCAAGTAAGCGGCGGTTATAGTTTTACCTTGTGGTACCTGCAAGTCGCGGAATCGAATATAGGCTTGAGCGTGGTATGTCGTATGAATAAAGAGTATACTTGAGTCGAACTCGTCGAACCAACCATTATCGGAATAGGTGTAAGCATCGTCCCATGATGCCTCGACTTGGTAGTCATTTATAAAGTCGGGATATTCTCTAAACAAAGCTCTTTGCATTAGGTAGTCGGTTAACGTACTAGACCCTTGCGTCCACCACATAGTACGCCCATCAAAAGCGACACCCCTATTATAAATAATAGTATGCTCGTCATTACAAGCGTTATGTATATCGACTACCGTAAAGCCTTTAGGCTCAACTTGGTATAGTACGTTATCCCATGAGTCGCCTATATAGAGTGAGCGACCATCAAAAGCTAGTCCCTCTGGTCCGCATGATGACGGGAAGTCAAATGAGTCCAAAACGTCACCATTTACAGATAAATGTAAGAGGTTTTCATCCGCTGATGGTTCGTTTTCGCCTGTGTAAAGACTTCTCCCGTTAAAGACTATATCCTGACCGAAGTACGACTCTGTTGTCGGTATTGTCCAGTTGGCTAATACTTGCCCACTTACTGGGTTAATGAGCCAAACTTGCTTATCAGGCGAATCACTGGAAGTCAACCACCAATTACGACCGTCAAACGAAACGCCATAGCAGTTAGTACCTCCTTGATTCTGGATTCTCGCTAAAAGAGTACCATCTCCGAAGTGTATAACTACACCTTTTGGTGAAGTTCCGTGACCGCCGACAAGTAAATGACGCCCATCGAAACCTAGCCCGATAGGGTAGTTGTCATGTGGGTCATATAGAGCTAATATATTAGAATACCTCGCCATAGTACACCCTCTAAAATAGACCTATATGAGCGTCGATAGTAAAGTAGTTACTACCGTCGCAACCGGTACCGAGCGCCGATATTCGTATCTGGTCGGCGCCCAGACAATCACCTTCAAGGGCTTCTTCGAAGCCGGAACCAATAATAGCCGGTACGTAGATTAATGCAGAGAATTGGTTTAACTTAAAGTTGTACCACGTAGAGCCGACCCGAAATTGAGGCGTAATTACTACTCTCGTCGGTGAGCCGTTATTTGTTATCGCGATATATAAAGAGAACCTCTTATAGTTCCCGCACGCGACGCCGCTTGAGTTATGCGCTACACCATCGTCTATGTCTTCCGCCGTAAAGACTTGTGTTGGCGTGCTTTTCTTCGCCGTAACGCTGTGAAAGTATGTCGTCATTGTAACCCTCCTAAAGTATAAGATAAGTTATATAGTATTTACCGGCTAAAGAAGACGCGTTCTGGACTAGAATTTGACCGGTTATGTAGTCCGTAGCACCCCCGTTAGCGTCTAGTTTAAGTCTATCTGTTGAGACGTGAATCGCTACTTCGTTCAAGTCGGCACCCTGGATTAAATCGTCGGAGTGAGTAGACGGATTATCCGCCGAGCCACAATCCAAAACCGAACCCGCCGTACCCCCCGCTGTTGTAATGTCAATCATTAGCTCAATGATAACAATAGCGCTCGCTTCGGGATTCTGCCAGTTAAAGGCGTAAGCATCTGCGACGCCCGGGGTAAGTGAACCTTTAGCGACTTTAATCAGTATTCCAGCCAGCTTAGTTCTCTCAGCAAGAGTATAAACGCCATTCGTACTCCCATCTACATGGTTATCGCAGTCTTTGGCAGAAGAAAGAAGGTTCGTAAGCGTTACTTTCTTTGTTTCATTGGGTGATGCCTCAGTATCAACGACAGCAACCAAATCAGCATCAACGGGCGTTGCCTTTTCATTTAATTCTGAAATCTTCTCATTTTCATCCGCCATATTATTCTCCTACTAGTAAACTACTTTTTGATAAAAGATGTGTTTTTCTTTTCCTTGACCTCTCCCCAGTGCCATCCCTTCTTATCACGGCAGCCGTGTACGTACTTGTTGTCGGGGAGAGTCTTGGTGACCATCCTGCCACCTTTTTTTACGCAAGCCTCGAAGTCAGCGGGCATCTTTCAACCCCTTTTTAAGCGGAATCCAGAGGTTCCTCTTACGATTCCACTTATACAAAATATCGCCTATGCAGGCGTATAGTCCTGTGATTGCTTTCATCATCATCCCCTCGGAGATATTACCGGTATCGGTCTGTTGTCCCTCAACCTGATAATCTTGCTGGAAACTGCGTATCTTCTCGCGTCCATGCCGTGTGACCACTTATGAGTAGTTTTTTCGGTCAGCCTTCCATCTTTATCCTCGACATAGCGGTGGTTGCGCTGTTCCTTGATGCAGTTGACCGAATCCTTAGTCCAGAACTGCCGATACTGGTTTACCTTCTGGATACCGTACTCAACGCTACCCTTGCCTTTCTCGCAGGGTTTTATGTTGAACTTCTCCTGGTAAATCTCCTCGATGCTTTTCGGTTCGGCGGAGTCGGCAAATATCTCGTCATAATTCTTGCGGATACCGAGCAGGTCCATCCTCCGGCATATCTGGTCGTTGGTCAGACCTGTCTCATAGAATAGTTCCTGGCTGTAGAGGGCATCGTTAACGATGACATTCTTAACCAGAACGGCCGGGTCATCGGAATAGCCGAAGTCCAGCCCGTAGAAATAATCACCTTTGGGCAGCGCATCCACCTGATCGAAGTCCGGGTGGACGAGTCCTTTAATCTTTCCAAGCAGGCCCAGTCCGTATATCTTCCACCAGTTCGGGTCTTTGTCCCGGTACGACTCGATGTTCTCGACAACGGACGGCAGCAGGAATTTTCTGGCGTCTTGATAGGTGGAATGGGAGTAGGCGTTCTCTTTATCGTGTATCCAACCCGGCACCTTCACGCCAGGGCTGCTTTCGTACTCATGCACCCAGTATTCGCCCACAGGGTTCCAGTCCACTATGGTGAACACGCTGGTGCGTATATCCAACCCCCTGGCTGCTTCCCAGGGGATGTTATTTCCCTCGTTGATGAACAGCACATGACGGCGCGGTCCCCTGACCTTATCCTTGTTGTCCGCGCCGAAAAACTCCAGCTTACCCTGCCACTCTGGTCTGGCGTAAGTGAAGTCCGTCCTCGACCAGAAAGGGCAACTATCCGGCTGCTCGTCCATGATGTCGAAGAAGTCCTTGATGGCACCCTTTTTCAAGTGGGGAAGTGTCTCGCTGACGATGGATATGAGTATCGGTGAACTGGCCTCCTGCGCCAGCAGTATCAAGAACTGTATCGCCGAATACGTCTTGCTCGATGACGTGCCACCCTCAAGCAACGCCCTCCGCTTCTTCCCCTCAAACGCCTTCAGTATTTCTTTGAATACCTTTGTCGTCTTTATCTTGACCGTCATACCAGCTAATAAACCCCGTATTTCCAGAGCCTTATAATCTCAGCGAACGGCTTAAAATTCCTTCGCCATGAATATTGTTCGGCAGGATCAATTTTTATAAGTTTCATCCTCTTATATATAACTTCCGTCATAATGAAACGCCAATAAAATTTATCCCGTAACCAGTAAATGAACTTTATGATTGCAGAATAACGCCAATCAGCGTAATAAGTGCAACGAATAGCTAAATCTTCATAAACCACTGAAAGACCTAGCTTTTTAATCATTTCCTTTACATCTACTCGATTAAAACAATAATCGTCAATAGCGTATAAGGGCATGAATAAAATGCGCCTGTCTGCCTCTAAACTATAAGAGGCATTGTAGTTTTTATCTAGCTGGCATATTATCGGCATATTCTCTCATTTCTAATACATCTTTTTATCCAGTTCCACACCATCTTCCACCACACCAACCTCACCTGCCGGAAGTCCAAAACCTCCTTCATGATCGGCTTCCTCACTTCCAGCCACGGCGGTCCCATCCTCCCCGTCAACCGCCTTAACTCATGCACCACCCCTTTTTTACCCCTCAAATATGCCTCGTTTAACTCGTCCAGCCTCAACTCCCTCCAACGCCTCGCCACCCGCACCGCTACCAGGTTTATCGTCCTCCCCCTCGCTATCGTCTTTCCTCCTATCATGTAGTGCAACGAGTTCCTTTTCCACGTCTTACTCGTCAAAAAACACCCCCTTTACTTAATTATTGGTGCCTTTGTTTGCATTTTGGCTAAAAATTCGGGAGGGGATAGGATATGTCAATGTGTAAGTGCCGTTTTGGGGGGTACCCCCTCTATTCGAGAGATTGTTTACCGATGAGAGAGAGTGCGAGTCAGTTCTGAGTTTTGATAGGAGAGAGTCAGGAGTCGAACCAGCGATCGGCGTCTGATGTCCAGGCTTTGCAGGCTATCCACCAGCATATCAGGGGGAAAAAGATAACGATAAGGACGGCAAGGCCGGTGTCTTTAAGGCGTTGTTTTAGTGTGCCAGTTGTGACCGTTTGGCTATCGTTTTGGACTATTTTACCGTTTTTTATCATCTTTAGCTTTGGAAGTGGGGCTGACAATCATTGTTATGTTCGCCAGACATAATGTTATGCTCGAGGGAAACAGGCAAAGTACTGCCTTCTAACCTCATTCCAGGGTGTTTGCTCTGGTTTCCAGTCTTTGCTAAGTCTCTCTGAACGTGCACCAGTTCCCCTTTCGGCTCGTCCATGGGCTAATAAGTGGCATCTATAGCACAATGGTTGTCTATTCTCAGCCACATCATTCAAATGATTAAAGTCTTTATGGTGAATGACTATCTTTATAATCTTTCCGCAGTTGTCGCATAGACCATAAACACTTTTAATCTTTGTGTTCAACTTCTTTCTCCTCTTTTTCTCCTGCCGGTAGTTCTAACCGCTTGGCAAGGCTTCCGCTGATGCCTTCGACCAGCTCTTTTGTCTCTCCATCACCCACGAATATGTTTATTACTGCCCGGTTATCCTGAACCGGCAGGCTGTCCGAGTACATCTTATCCATCTTGTTATGGACATCTATGGCCGTTATCTTATTGAGTAGCTTAATGCTCCTGGTCCGGCTCTCGGCTCTCTGGTCCTTCCCTCCGCGCCACTCGTCAACTTTATACTCGGCTATGCCTAAAGTATCTCCTTCCAGGGTGATATTACCCTCTTCGTCAATGAAATCTGTTATGTTCGTCCGATAAATACTCGTCAGGATCTTCTGCCGCTCGTCTGGGCTTGCAATTTCGTTGTTTATTACCTTTTCCTGTGTCTGATTGGCAATTTTAGCCTCAAGTTTAGCCTGTAATGCTTTTATTTCTTTAGAAACTTTATCAACATTCAGCAATTCGCAGCCGATAGAATGAGCAGAGCGAGGGGAATAACCGGCGAGTATAGCTGATTGGGTGATAGAATTACCGGCGACATAGTAATGGCAGAAGCGTAGCTGACGGCTATTGAGTTTAATATTAGAGGGTTTTAACTTAATATCAGACATTATATATATACCTTACGAAGTATCAACTTAAAAGGAAGACTCAGGTATTAAAAAGAGAGATTAACTAAACAAGGATAGATAGTAACAAATCAACTTAAAAGCCCCTATCCCCTATAGTCCCCTTCCCCCGTGGATATTTATGTTAAATAGCAGGGTGGGAAACCTTTTTGTTATTTCCTCTTTCAGTTGTCATGCTTGAAGCAATCATACAACGCCCTGCTAGTGATAGACTGCCCGGCCCGGGGAAGGACCGGGCTTTGCAAAGGGGTGAATGTGGAAAGAGGGGGACAGGTACGGGGTTTAGTGCCATGCCGTCAACACCTAGCCCGATTTTATATTATAACACTTTCGTCAATGGCAGGCATAGTTTAGATACGCAGCCGGGGACTTGACAAGCGATAAATTGTACCGGCGATACGCTCGTTAATCGTAAATTCTAACCAAATTCTAACCTTCTCAGCTTGTTAAACACGCTTGACAAACCAGGTGACAGGCTTTATACTGTATACAGGTGATAAGAAAGGCAGGTGATAGAATGTACGATGATTTAATCAAAAGGCATGGTCTGAGGTCTGAGGTCGGCATACTCTTCGGCTGGAACTGGTTGTCAGAGAACGAGCATAACCTTGACGGCTGGCAGCCCAAGTTTGAAATCCAGTCCGGGGGTGTCCGTCATACCATTAACGTCCGCAATCCTAAAATCATGCGCAAGCTCGTAAAAACTATTTGAGAGGTGATAATATGAAAAAGATATTTTGTGATAAGTGCGGAATTGAATTAACTACTGAATGTAAGAGTGAGACATTAATAGGCAATAAACATCTATGCCCTAACGACTGGGATAGGTATAGAGGTCTCGAAAAAATGCTCAAGAAGGAAAATGAGGAAATTGTTCGCAAATGGTTTGAAAATCAGGAGGTAAAGTAAATGCCTAGTTACTATTGTACCAACAGCAAATGCAAAGCCCAAATCTTCACCAGCCGGGAGTTTAAGAACTTCGTTGTTTGTCCGGCCTGCGGTGTCGGGGAGCTTGAGAGGGTTTATGGCACAGATTCTCCCGATCCCCGGATGATTACAGAGCCAATCGTCTTATCCGGCAAGGCAAAGGACGTATTCGCAGAAATCGAACGCCGGACCCTGGAAGCACAGAGAGCCTATGAAAACCTGACCGGCGAAAGAGTAATGTTATGTCCTTTTGACCATCAGGCGAAATGCACCAAGCCCTACGGCGTATCCTGCAAATACATTGATTGCCCGGTGTGGAAAGAGAGGTTTCCCAGTGGGTAATGTAATAGTAACCATAAGGGATATAGACGAAGCTGTATACAGGCTGGCGATGGCCGATGCCAAGAGCCGACCTAAAGGACATCCTGAGAAAAAAATAGGCGTCTGGCTTTCAAACGCTGCCAAGCTCAAACTAAATTTCCAGAAAACGCAGGAACTAATCAGGAAACAGGATGCCAAAGAGAAAAGGCAGCCGGATAAAAGGACTATCGTTCACGTTGAAAGTTGAATAATAAAGCCTGTTCAAAGTTAAATCAATGCAAACCATTAGTGGGGGGTTAAAAGCCCCCCATTTTTTACTGTAGTGCGTCTGGCACGGTTTCTCACTTATCACCAAGTACGACTGGAGATACCCATTCATCTTTGTACCAGATTTTGTCATAATTCTCTTTCATTACAAAAGCTAACCAGAGTTGTTCCATAGAGTTAAAAAAGGCAGGTTTCGATTGGTAAAGTTTAATACAATAATCTCTGAAATCTCCAATTAGCCATAATATCCTATTTCGGATGGGTTCAGTAGAATTTTTATACAATACTATCTCCTGTAGTTGGTCTTGACGTGGTAGCCATATCTGGGTAAGCAAACCATATTTATAACATTTATTAGCGTCATAAACTATATCCCATTTATCTATAGATTTCTCATATAAATAATCCCCATGAATAACACCATTCTTTCTAGCTAATCCCTGTATCTCTGTAGCCTTCTCACACATCTTTATGTATTCTTTAGAAAAGTCCATTTTTATCTCCTTAATCTATTTCTCTGGTGCCGGTAGTAGTCAGAATACTTAGTCTTTTTTCTCTTAAATCCGCAGCAGTAACGGAGAGCAGTTTTATACTTGATATTTAATTCTTGAAT
>Ga0209427_10003946_pt1 | contig 17273 bp, 15 predicted proteins | sample DeeMarSWOR136_30_FD_187465 | JGI IMG/M metagenome (GOLD analysis project Ga0209427, IMG submission 187465) | Marine sediment microbial communities from White Oak River estuary, North Carolina - WOR-1-36_30 (SPAdes) (version 2) | ecosystem: Environmental > Aquatic > Marine > Intertidal zone >...
GACGTCGACCGTGACGAGATGTACCACGTCTTCAACATGGGCGTGGGCATAGCGGTCATCTGCGACCCGGAAGAGGTCAGCCGGATTACGAAACAGCTATCGGAAATCAGGGTTATCGGCGAGGTGGTCAAGCAGGTGGGGGAGAGTAGGGTGTTTATCGAGTAGATGGTGACTAGAGAAGGCAAAGTCTCGCTTTCTTAGTCAAAAGGGTGTGAGGTAGAAGATGAAAAGGATGTTTTGGTTCGCGGTAGTAATGCTATTGTTAACACTTTTCGTCACGGGCGGATGTTCTGAGCTGACAACTACGACACAAACAGAACCGGCGACGGTATCTGAACCAGCAACCACTCCACAGGGACCACCGGCGTTGGTATCTGAAGCAGCAACCGTTATACTAGTACCACCGCCGATAACGGATATAGGGGTAGTGCCCGAACTTCCCAGGGATTTTCCGGAAAACCTGAGGTGGCTCACGGAAGAGGAGAAGGCGAAACTGGTGGAAATAGCTCTGGATACACCGAGAGCGCAGCGCTGGCTGCAGAAGGAAAGTCAGTATTGGACTAATATTTGCTGGATAGCCTTATACCCGAGTATTAAAGGTGAGGGTTACGGCATTCGCCAGACATTTGTATACGAAATAGTAGAGATAGGAATACCGCGGGGAGAAGTGGTTGTATATCCGGAAGGTTCTTCGGTGGGAATAAGATATGTAGGTGTCCCCGAAGATGCCGAGATATATCCCTATGTTTCCATTAATTTCGGCGAACACTTAGAGATGAGTATAGGGATAGCCATTGACCTGAATACATGGGAAATAGTTTTTGAGGAAGAGCTTCCGGCTATAAAAACTGACACCCCCACCGATGGAGAGTAATTCAAAGTAATGGGGTTTATTTAATGAAACCAAACATTAACGTACCAGAGGAAGCAGGGGTTAATAATGCCTAATGCCGTACTGGTTGTAGACATGCTGCGGGGCTTCATGGAGAAGGGCTATCCTCTGTATCTCGGGCCGGAGCCGAGGAGGATTATCCCCAATATTATGAAATTACTGGATAAAGAGGTTTCAGAAGGTTCAAAAATTATCTTCCTCTGCGATAACCACGACCCGGACGACCTGGAGTTCGAGATGTTCCCGCCCCACTGTATCGCCGGAACCGCCGAGGCCGAGATAATCCCGGAACTGGCGAAATACGAGGGCGAGATAATACCCAAGAAACGCTATAGCGGCTTTTACGGCACGAACCTGGAAGAGAGACTTAAAAAAATTAAGCCGGACAAGCTCATCATATGTGGAGTGTTGACCAATATCTGCGTGATGCATACCACCGCCGACGCCCGCAACCGCGACTACGAGGTGGAGATACCGGTGGACTGCGTCGCTTCCCCGGATGAAGCGGCGCACCGCTTCGCCCTGGACCATATGGAAAAGGTTCTCGGAGCGAAGCTTGTATAGGAGGTGAGTCATGCCCAAGCCGAATTTCAAACCGTCGCCGGAAATCGTCTCCGGAGATACATCTGACATCTATTTTGTCCGCACCATAGATATCCTGAAAAAAGAGAATATCAATCCCGTGGCAACAATGGAAGTCTTCGGGAGCCGCGCCGGGATACTCTGTGGCATGGAAGAGGTGAAGGCATTACTGGATGAGGTATTACCGGTAGATAAACGCGAGGTATGGGCACTGGCCGAAGGCGACCCTATCGAGGCTAAAGAAGTGGTACTGCGTATTACCGCACCTTACCAGAGCTACGGTGTATATGAGACGGCTATAGTGGGGATGCTGGCGCAAAGCAGCGGCTGGGCGACAGCAGCCAGGGAATGCGTTGATGCCGCCCAGGGTAAACCCCTCATAAGCTTCGGTGCGAGGCACGTTCACCCATCGGTGGCCGGCGTGATGGACTACGCGGCGGTGGTGGGGGGATGCGTCGGATGCTCCAGTATCATCGGCGCCAGGCTGGCCGAAGTGGAGCCGTCGGGTACGATGCCGCACGCCCTGATTATCATCATCGGGGATACGGTCAAAGCTACCCTTCTGTTCGATAAGCACATGCCGCCGGACATACCGCGCGTATCGCTGGTGGACACATTCAAGGATGAGGCAGAGGAGAGCCTGCGGGTGGCCGAGGCGCTGAAGGAGAAACTACAGAGCGTGAGACTCGATACGCCATCGGAGCGGGGCGGGGTAACGGTGGAGCTGGTCAAAGAAGTACGCGCCCGACTGGACCAGGCCGGGCATAATAACGTGGGCATCTTTGTCAGCGGGGGCGTCACTCCCGAGAGAATCACCAATTTTCTGGAGAGGAAAGCACCGGTGGACGGATTCGGGGTGGGCAGCTATATCAGTGGAGCCAGACCCATTGATTTCACCGCCGACCTGCACGAGGTAAACGGCAAGTCGATTGCCAAGCGGGGGCGAATACCGGGCATTACACGCAATCCACGGCTGAAACGGGTATTATAACTGAAGGAGGAAGTTCATGCCGACATTTGGAGAACTGGTGGACATACTGGAAACATGGTTTTCCTATCCATACCTCAACGGAGACTATATCTTCTACGGAATAGTGATAGCCTTCGTAATCGGTGCTATCTGGCTTCTGAGTCACTGGCCGCCGCTGAAAAAACACCCCTGGCTCTGGGCGGTGGCGGTGGCAAGCGCTTTCGTGACACTGCTGGCATTTGTATTTATCGAGGTTCCGGTGCGGTCCGCCGTCCAGATATATATACTGGAGAAAATATGGGACGCGTGGACTCTCAGCGACTGGCTGCTTCTGTCTACAATACCTTTCGTACTGATAATCGGGCTGGTGCAGGAGGGTGCCAAGATGGTACCGATGGTCTTCTGGTGGGCGAGAAGCGGTCGGAATATAAGTCCCAGGATGGGGCTGGCCATCGGAGCGATGGCCGGAGCCGGCTTTGGCGTTTTTCAGGCTATCTGGCTAAATAACCAGGCGATATTGCCCACCGTGGGCTTGCCTTGGGACGCGGCATCGTTAGGATTTGAAGGAGGCTTTGCCGCATACTGGGAGATCTTCTTTATGGTCGGCTTTCATGTTGCCGCTTCGGCAATAGCAGGATACGGTCTGGCTAAGGGTAAAGGTCTTGGTTTATACCTTCTGGCGGCTTTACTGCATGCGATTGTTTCGTACGGGACCATTCTGCAGATAGAATTAGATTTATCAATTCTCCAGATTGAAATGTATATCGCCGGGATAGCCGTGCTGGTAACCGCGGGGATACTGATGTATCGCTGGCGGAAGACCGATGATGATACGATGGAGCCGATGGAACCGGTTGAAATTGAAGAACCAGTAGAACCGGCAGAGTCGGATGTCTAGATACGCCTGAAATCAAGTCGTAGAACGCTCCCGGTTGCGGTCGTAACCCTGACGCCGTCATCGATGCGATAACCGACCACCCAGATGAGGCGGGTCGGTGAAACAACGATGGGTATGCGCGCCCGCCACGACTGTGGGATTTTCTCGTCAATCATGAACCGGTTGAGTTTCTTCGTCTTGCTCATCCCCAGCGGCCGGAAACGGTCACCGGGGCGCCGGGAGCGTACGGAAAGTACGTTACCGGTTTCAGCGAAGTCGAAGCAGGCGGTAAATTCGTCCGGTGTTCCGGTTTTTAAGGGCGATTTGATGACCTCAGCACGGATTTCCCACCCAGGAATAGACGTGCTACCGGGCACGTTAAGGCGGGTTTCGCCCCTGAGTACGGGATAGGGTGAAAGAACGGCGGAATCCGGGGCCAGAACGTATCTGTCATATTCCACGGTGAAAATAAGACCGCAGGGCAGCACGGTTTTTTTACCGGAGGGTTTATCAAGAACGTTCATCATTTCCTCGATATGGGCGGCTTCGACGTCCTTGGTGCTGCCCAGCAGCGACTCGATAGAGGCCAGGAGGAGATGACGTTGCACCGAGGGCGGTAACACCCGGAAGGACTTTCTATCGAGGGCAATGGCGTTTTTCAGTTTGCAGGAGACTCTTTTCCGGACTTTCTCAACCTCACTATCAATAAAGTCCAGGTCGGTAGCGGCGAGGCGCGCCGTTCGCCGCAGAGCTTCGGCTATACCGGGATTATATTCCCGGAGTTGCGGGAGGAGCTCGTGCCTGATTCTGTTTCTCAGTGGCACGAGGGAGTCGTTCGAGGCGTCGGTGCGCGGTTCGAGCCCGTTTTGCACGCAATAAGCTGCCGTTTCCTCGCGACTGATATCGAGGAGGGGTCTGATAACAGTAATATCGGCTTTTCCGGAAGACCACCGGCTGACGGGCAGGAGTCCCCGGAGACCTCGCGTGCCGCTACCGCGTATCAGGTGCATGAGGATGGTTTCCAGATGATCGTCAAGGGTGTGTCCCACCGCTACCATACGGGTATCGGCGGAACGGGCGACGTCGGTCAGGAATGAATAACGTACCTCGCGGGCGGCCTCCTCCGGTGTGAGGCGATACTGTCGACGGTAGGCATCCACGTCCCTCGATTCGACAACAGCCGGAATGCTGAGTCGAGAAGCCAGATCGGCGACGTAACGGGCGTCGTCATCTGAAGCAGCGCCGCGGAGTTGATGGTTGAGGTGGGCGATAAGCAGCTCTATGCCGAGCTCCTGGCGCAATCTGACCAAGATATCAAGCATACAGACGGAGTCGGGTCCGCCGGATACAGCCATGACCAGTTTCTGTCCTGTGGTGATGAGCCGGCTTTCTTTGATGAAGAGCCGGACACGCTGTTCTGTAGTGAGTTCAGTATGTTTCTTAGGCATCGTTACTGGTATTATACACCACTAACGTTGATTATTGGTTGTTTATCTCAACCTCTGTGTCTTCCTCGCCTATCGAAGAGGCGAGAAAGTATTGGGCAATTAATTGGACTTGAGGATGAGGGCCGTGCGGTGAATGGAATCGGGGTAGCTCTGGAAGCCGAGGGCGACAGCGACCTGCTCCGGGCGGCCCGAGCCGCCGCTATCGCAGCGGAGCTTCATGCCGATAACGGCATAGCCTTGACGCCAGTCGATGAGCCAGAGGTCATCAATCAGTTTCCTGAGGTCGTAATGGCGGGGCCCGGTATCGCGCTGGTGCTGCCAGGGGAGGCTTTCCAGCTGCAACAGCGATTTTACATCGGTTTCCACTTCCTCGCGGCTTTTATCCGTTTTAACCTCAACCGAGTATTCGGCAAAGGTGATTTGGGACTGCAATGATGGCAGGGTAAGGGCGATATTATAGGTCTGAAGGATTTCAATACCCTCCGGTAGCTGCCGGCCGACGGCGGCAGTGAAGGAGTGCGGTGAGGACCATTTAGCGAGAATGATATCCATCAACTCGGCTTCGCTGGTTACTCCCAGAGCCAGCGGGGCCGCCAGCGACAGGCGGGGGTGTGGATTAAATCCTTCCGAGTAAGCCAGCCCGATTCCGGCGCGGTTCAGCGCTCTCTGCCAGAGTCGCATCAAGTCGAGATGGGACAGGTATTTAAGTTCTTCACCGCGGCGAAATCTGATGCGCAGGCGTTGCATAAAGCACCTCGTGCCAGTATCTGGAAGAAGCGTTTCTTCAGGCTTTAGTGTCTTCGGCGGTATTATCACCGGCTTCTTTTTTCTTTTCTTTAGCGTCCGATGTAGCCGCTCTGGCCTGCCGTTCCCGGGTCACCAGCACTTTTTCTATTTTGAGTCCCCGCATCTCGGTGACGACCATTTTCAGGCCTTTGTACCGGAGCTGTTCGTTGGTCTCGGGGATGTGGCCCAGGAGATGCAGTATAAGACCGGCGACGGTCTCGTAGTCTTCACCTTCCGGCAGGTTTAGTTCCATTTCTTCGTTGACTTCATCGATGCGCATGCTGCCGTCTATCTGGAAGGTGTACTCGTTGATAATCTCGTAGTCCTTTTCCACACCGGCCAGTTCGTCGCCGACTTCGCCGACGATTTCCTCGACGAGCCGGCTGAGGCTGACGATACCGGCGGTACCGCCGTACTCATCGATGACCACGCACATGCGGTAATTATTATCACGCATCTCGGCAAATAGCTCGTCAGTATGTTTGGACTCGGGGGTGAAATAGGCCGGACGAACCAGCTCGTCAATCGGGCTATCCTCGGTGACGATGCCCTTAGCCAGAGACATCATAACGTCCTTGACCGAGATTATGCCGACGACATTGTCCATACTCTCTTTGTAGACCGGGAACCGGGACATGGGATTCTCGGCATAAAGAGCCAGCAGGTCGGACAGCTTGGAGCCGTCCATAATCGCGACGACCTCGGGGCGGGGCACCATGACCTCATGGACGGGACGGTCACCGAACTCAAAAACCTTGTGGAGCAGCCTGGCTTCATCGGCTTCCACGGTGCCTTCTTTGTGGCCGACGGAAATCATGGTGCGGATTTCATCGGCACTGGCCAGGGACTTATATTCCGGGGCGCCGCCAAGAGCCTTCGCCAGGCTGTTGGCTATCCAGCTCAGGGTACTTACGAAGGGTGTCAGCAGCCAGGAGATAAAGCCCAGAGGACGCACGAAAAATGTGGCCGTGCTTTCGGCATGCCGGGCGGCGAATGTTTTCGGCGTTGTCTCGGCGAAAATCAGGATAACCACGGTGATAATGATGGTAGCGTAGATGATACCCGCCTCGCCCCAGATAGTAACAGCCAGGGCCGTACCAAGGGCGGCGGCCGCAGTATTGGCCAGGTTAATGCCGAGGAGGACCACCGCCAGGAGTTTCTCCGGTTTTTCTATCATCCTGGAGACTCTTTTCGCGTTCTTGGCACCGGTGCTGACCATATGCTCCAGCTTTACCCTCTGTAGAGAAAGGAAAGCCGTCTCCGAACTGCAGAAGAAGGCCGTAATTCCCACGCAGAGTACGAGTAAAACGATATATGCTGTTTCGGTACCGGTCATATTTACCTGCTTTACTTCCTCAGTTGTCCTGAATTTGCGCGCCGTTCGTTGGTGAGAAGTATCTTCTCGATTTTCTGCCCTTTCATTTCAGTAATAACCATTTTCAGACCGTGGTAACGCAGCTGTTCGTTACGCCGGGGAATGTGCCCGAGGAGACTGAGGATAAAACCGGCGACGGTCTCGTAGTCCTCACCTTCGGGCAGTTTTAAATCCATTTCTTCGTTAGCCTGGCTGACCCGCATCCCGCCGTCAATCTGGTAAGTATTTTCGTTAATAATCTCGTAGTCCTTTTCGATACCAGCCATTTCATCGCCGACCTGACCGACAATTTCCTCGACGAGTCGGCTGAGACTGACGATACCGGCGGTGCCACCGTATTCATCAATAACCACCGCCATGCGGTAGTTATGGTCACGCATATCAAAAAAGAGCTTGTTGATAAGATTGGTCTCGGGAGTGAAATAGGCCGGACGAACCAGGTCGTCAATCGTGCTTTCCTCGGTGATGGTACCCCTGGCGCGCGCCATGAGCACGTCCTTGACCGCGAGTGTCCCCACGACGTTGTCCATGTTTTCCTGGTATACGAGATAACGCGAGATAGGGGCTTCCATATAGAGCTTGAGGAAATCGGCGACGGTAGAGCCCTGCTGGAGGGCATGAACTTCCAGGCGGGGTACCATGATCTCGTGGACGGGGCGGTCGCCGAAATCGAACACTTTATGGAGCATCTTGGCTTCGGCTTCTTCGACCGTTCCCTCTTTATGTCCCACCGATATCATGGTGCGGATTTCCTCGTCGCTGATGATAGAAAGGGGCACAAGCTTTCCGCCGACAATCCGGGTAGAGGCGGTAGCCAGCCAGCTGAGAGCGATAACGAACGGGGTGAACAGCCAGGAGACTATCTGGATGGGCCGGTGCAGTAGCAGGGACAATCTTTCGGCATGCCTGGCGGCGAGGGTCTTGGGGGTGGCCTCGCAGAAAATCAGCAGTATAACGGTGAGTACGATGGTGGCGATGATGATACCATTTTGCTCGCCCCAGTAATGGACAGCGATCGCGGTAGCCAGGGCGGCAGCGGCGGCGTTGACCAGGGTATTGCCGAAGAGAACGATGGAGAGGAATTTCTCCGGTTTTTCAACGAGCCTGGCAACCTTTTTGGCGTTTTTTACATCGCTGCTGACCAGATATTCCAGCCTGAAGCGTTGCAGGGAGATAAAAGCCGTTTCCGAACCCGAGAAGAAGGCGGACAGCACCAGGCAGATTACCAGGAGGGCAATATATAATTCTAAATTTGGCATTTAGTTAGCTTGATAAGCTATTCCAACGGAATAATGATAACATCGGATGGGGGGTGTGTCAAAGGGTTTTATCGGTATTTTTGCAAATTAAAATATGGCTTGATAAACTTAAACATATTTTGAAGAAGGTGAGTCTATGGAAACAAGAATAAACACACACGGGCCGGATTTACCGGATACCAGGGTCTTTTTCAGTGATGAGAGCGGTTTTGCCGTCGCTTCCGTAATCGTCACGGGGAAGACCGACGCTGTCCTCATCGACGCGCAGTGGAGCCTGTCTAACGGGCACCGGGTCGCCGCCGAGATACTGGAAACGGGTAAAACCCTGAAAACGATATACGTAACCCACGCCCACCCCGACCATTACTTCGGCCTGGGACCGGTTGTTGAGGCGTTCCCCGAGGCGCGGGTCACGGCGCTGCCCTCGGTAGCCCGCACCATCAACCAGCAGATGTTCGGCAAAATAGACCACTGGGAGAATATCATCGGCCCGACGAACGTACCCAGAAAGGCGGTAAATATGGAATCACTTACCGAGAACTTCATCGAGCTGGAGGGGCACCGCATCGAGATACTTCCGGAAATCATGGGAGACCTGAAACACAACACGGTAGTCTGGATACCCTGTATAAAAACGCTCTACGGCAGCGACGTGCTGTTTAATCAGGCGCACCCGTTTACCTGCGAGGTGACGGCGGAAGAGCGGCAGCAGTGGATACGGGATATCGAACTCCTGGAGAAGATGGGGGCCGAGGTGGTCATCCCGGGGCACCAGAAGCCGGGAATGCCTTTCGATAATTCGTCGTTTACCTTTACCAGAGACTATCTCATCGCCACGGAGGAAGAGCTGGCGAAAACGGACGATACCGAAGCGTTCTTTTATGCCATGGCGTTGCGTTATCCCGATGCCAATCTCCTCTTTTTAAGTAACGAGATGAATGCCGCCGTCTTCAAGGGCGGGCGGGACTGGAACTGGCGGGAAGAATAAGACTTTTTAGTCGTGATACATTAGTAGTAAGAATGTAATATATGTAATATATCGTTACATATTATGTGGTAGTTCAGTCTTTACCTCACCCCTGACCCCTCTCCAAAGGTGCAGTAAATATGACCGTAGATAATTTGTTTGGAGAGGGGGAGGAGTTTTGAGAGGGGGTGCAGCCCCCTCTCGCTGGCGCACTCCCTGCTTGGGAGAAGGCGATGTGATTTACTGGTTAATGGCACGATGGTACGATGGCGGCTTGGGTGGGAATAGATATTTCCCGTCGGGGTGGGGAGGTCAGCAAAGGATTAGCACTTCGTATAACCGCACGCTAAACAGTGGTAGCAGCCTTCCTGGTAAACGAGCATGTTGCTGCACTCGGGGCACTGACCAGCCATGTTTTTGGCGAGGCCGTAGTCCTCCAGCTTGGGCTTGTTATCGCTGTCGATATGCTTTTCGAGCACGCTGGCGATGGCATCGGCGCAGGAGAGGATGGACTTGCCGCCCTCCCAGGATATCGAGGGACAGCGGATGCCGCGGAGCTGCTTGACCACCATGGCGACGTCCACGCCGGAACGTAGCGCCAGAGTGATGAGGCGGCAGATAGCCTCTAACTGGGCCGCGGCGCAGGCGCCGGACTTGCCAAGGGTAGCGAAGACCTCGAAGATGCCTTTCTCGTCGTAAGCCACCGTGATATAGAGCGAGCCGCAGCCGGTACTGACGCGGGCGACCGTGGCCGTGGTCTCGGTGGGTCGCTTGCGGGGCGTCAGCTTCTTCGGGGCCTCTTCCGCCTTCTCCTTCTTGCCTGTGGTCAGCACCTGGGTATCACGACTGCGGTCGCGGTAGATGGTGATGCCCTTGAGTCCTTCCTCGTAGGCGAGTTTATAGGCATTGGCGACATCCTCCCGCGTGGCGTCCTGCGGGAAGTTAATCGTCTTGGAGACGGCGTTATCGGTGGCGCGCTGGAAAGCCGCCTGCATCTTTACATGCCATTCGGGGGTGATTTCGTGGGCGGTGACGAATAGTTTTTTAACCTCTTCCGGCACTCCCTTGATATCAGCGAGGTGGGCGCCTTCGGCCAGCTTTTTCATCAGTTCTTCCGAATAGAAACCGCCGTCTCTGGCGGCTTTCTCGAAGTAGGGATTGACCTCGACGAAGGGCGTGCCGTCGAGCACGGTCTTGGTATAGCTCAGGGCGAAAAGCGGCTCGATGCCGCTGGAACACCCGGCAATCATGCTCAGCGTGCCGGTGGGCGCGATGGTGGTGCGGGTGGCGTTACGCAGACGGGGACCGTTGGGTTTGTCATAGATGCTTCCCTCGAAGGCGGGGAAGACGCCGCGTTCTTCGGCCAGCGCTACCGAAGCCCTGGTGGCTTGTTCGTTGATGAAGCCCATCAGTTCGGCGGCGACTTTCAGAGCCTCTCTGGAGTTATAGGGAACACCGAGCATCACCAGCATATCGGCAAAACCCATGATGCCCAGTCCTATTTTCCTCGTTTTCCTGGTCATTTCCGCGATCTGTTCGAGGGGGAACCTGTTGACATCGATAACGTCGTCCAGGAAGCGGACACCCTTTTTAACGGTGTCCGCCAGTTTATCATAATCAATTTCGCAGGCGTTTCCTCTGGCTTTGACCATTTTAGACAGGTTGATGGAAGCCAGGTTGCAGGACTCGTAGGGGAGGAGAGGCTGCTCGCCGCAGGGATTGGTGCTTTCGATATTACCGAGGTGTGGGGTGGGATTGTCCTTGTTGATGCGGTCGATGAACACGATACCGGGGTCGCCGGTCCTCCAGGCCATATCCACTATCTTATCGAAAACCTCTTTAGCGTTCAGCTTGCCGGTAACTTCATTGTTATGAGGATTAATCAGTTCGTATTCGGCGTCCGACTTGACCGCTTCCATGAAGTCGGAGGTCAGCGCCACGGAAATATTGAAGTTGGTCAACGCGTCCATTTTCTCTTTGGCGGTGATGAACTTCATGATGTCGGGGTGGTCGATGTTGAGGATGCCCATGTTAGCGCCCCGACGCGTGCCGCCCTGCTTGGTGACATCGGTGACGGTATCGAAAGCGCGCATGAAGGAAACGGGGCCGCTGGCGACGCCGCCGGTTGAGCCGACCATATCGTTTTCCGGTCGGAGCCTGGAGAAGGAGAAGCCGGTGCCGCCGCCGCTCTTGTGGATGAGAGCGGTGTATTTAACGGCGTCGAAAATGGATTCCATGGAGTCCTCGACGGGGAGGACGAAGCAGGCGGAAAGCTGTCCCATCTCCTTGCCGGCGTTCATCAGCGTGGGTGAATTGGGCAGGAACTCAAGGCTGACCATCATCCGGTAAAAGTCTCCCTCCACAGGTTTTACATCCACCTCGGGATTATAGATATGCTCTGCCCGGGCGATAGCGCTGGCAACCCGCCGGAAAAGTTTCTCGGGAGTTTCCTCCACCTTGCCGTTTTTGTCCTTGATAAGATACCTTCTCTCCAGTACGTGAAGAGCCGTATCGGTAAGGTCGATGCCTGACGCGGTTTCTTTCTGAGTTTTTACTTCAGCTTCTGTTTCCATTTCTGCTTTGACCTCCTCTTCATGTACCGGTTTTTCCTGGTTCAGGACTTCCATCACCATAGCCTCGATTTCAGCCTCGGTGGGCAGGCGCTGCTGCCGGCGGGCACGCTTCTCCACCATGTCTTCCATGCCGGGTAAAGTCGGCAGGTATTCGGTGCGCGCCTTTTCCAGTCGCTCGATGACCTGGGTGGTAAGTTTCTCCACAAGTTTACGGTCGCGGATGCCCATCGACTCAGCGTTGGAGAAGACAATCCGCGCCACCTGGGAGCGGTCGATGGGATTCGAGCGTTTATGTGTATAATGATTAACCATAATTAACGACGGCTCCGGCGCGGTGATTTTACTATAGTCGTCATCTCATCCGGGGGTATCAGCGGCAGCTGGTCGGCCGAGTGAAACGTCATGTTGTCCGCCAGGGTATCCACTTCCTCCTTCAACGTGGTAATGTCCTCGAACTCGCGGTAAACGCTGGCGAACCGGATATAAGCGATATGGTCCAGTTTCTTGAGTCGGGCCATGACCATGTCGCCGATAGTCGCGGTGGGTACCTCGGTACGCCCCATCTGGAAAAGCCCGGTCTCGATGTCGTCGACGAGGCTTTCCACGGCACCGGCCTCCAGCGGTCTTTTCTCGCAGGCCTTGCGAACGCCATTTAGTAACTTGTCGCGGTCATATTCTTCGCGGCGGGAATCCTTCTTTATCACGAAGAGGCTGGCTGGCTGGAGGCGTTCGTAGGTGGTGAAACGGGACCCGCATTCGAGGCACTGCCGACGTCGTCGTATGCCGTCGTTGACATCCCGCGAGTCGATTACCTTCGAATCGATATGGCCGCAATAAGGACAGTTCACGTCCCCAACCCCACATTATATAGTGCCGAGGTTTTAAAAATACCACAATATATAGTGTTTGTCAATAGATATTAAGAGGGAAGATTAACAATTTTTTAATAAATTATTCTTGGATTTATAAGAATTTTTCATCAGCTGTCGGGTAAAAATACCTCCCCGTCTTCCTTTACCTGATAATCAGGGTTAAGATATGATTACTGGCAGGGAGTGAAACATGGACTATCAGGAATCTCTGGACTATATTTTAAGGTTTGCCGATTACGAGAGGCTGCCGCGCTCGGGGATTGTCTGGGACCTGCGGCGGGTCGAGAGGCTTCTGGAGAGAATGGGGAACCCGCAGTACGCGGTGAAGACCATCCACGTCGCCGGGACGAAGGGGAAGGGAAGCACCGCCGCCATGATAGAGTCGGTTCTGAGTGAGGCGTGCTACCGGACGGGACTGTATACATCGCCGCACCTGCTGGCTTTTACCGAGAGGATAAAAATTAACGGAAGACCTATAGTCGAGGCCGACTGGGCAAAGCTGACCGAGAATATCAGGCCGGAGGTCGAGGTGGTGAATGAAGAAGGGGCTTTCGGAGAGCTGACGACTTTCGAGATACTGACGGCGATGGCTTTCTTGCACTTCCGGGAGATTAAGGCGGACTACCAGGTAATCGAGGTGGGGCTGGGGGGACGCATCGACGCTACCAACGTCGTCAGACCAGAGATATGCGTGATAACGTCCATCAGCTACGATCACACCGACGTCCTAGGGGATACGCTGGCGAAAATAGCTACAGAAAAAGCGGGGATAATAAAACCGGGGGCGGTCGTCATCAGCGCGCCCCAGGTGCCAGAGGCGATGGAGGTGATTGAAAGGGTCTGCGGTGAGAAGAACGTAAGGCTGGTAAAAGCCGGGATTGATTTTAGCTGGAAAAGAGAAAGCTATACTCAAATAGTACAGGCTTTTCGGGTTAAGGGACTATCGGGTGAATATGACATCAAACTACCGCTCCTCGGCGAGTACCAGATGCAAAATGCGGCGCTGGCCGTGGCAACAGCCGAGGTGCTGGTGCAAAAGGGAGCGGAGATACCGAAAGAGAGTGTAATTGCGGGGCTGGAGAAAGTGTGTCTACCGGGTCGGTTGCAGGTGCTGCTGCGCCGGCCGTGGCTGGTCGTCGATGAGGCCCATAACGCCTACTCGATGCAGCAGCTGGGTTTGGCGCTGAGGGAATTTTTCAAATACGACAGGCTGACACTGATACTGGGCTGCGGCAGCGATAAGGAAGTGGACGCGATGGTAGCCGAGGCAGCTAGGATTACCGGTGATATAATCGCGGTGGCGTCACGGCACCCCAAGGCGGTCAGGCCGGAGGTGCTCGCAGGTAAGTTTGCCGGACATGGTATAACAGCCCGGACTGCCGGGAGCGTGGCGGAGGGAGTGAAAACGGCACTGGCGGGGGCGGGCAGGAACGACCTCGTATGCGCGGCGGGGAGCATCTTCGTGATAGCGGAAGTGGTGGAGGGGAGTTAGAGACACCGTTATCTTTGCAGGCGTACTCCTATCCTGCTAGAATACCGCCAGACAGAATTATCTCCGGGAGGTCGATATGATACCTTTACAAACTGAACTATCCATCTACAAAAAGTTAAACCTCGAGAGGCCGGTCATCGGGATGAAGTATTGCTTCAACCGGCCGGAAGGAATCAAGCAACTGGACAAGAGCCTGGCGCTCTGCGAGATGGTCAAGGAAGCCCAGCATAGAAGCGAGCCGTTCTACATCTCCAAGGAGAACGAGGAATGCGCCGGGAAGAACGCCCTGGGCATGGAGGAAACTAGCGTGGCGGCGGCCGCAGGACAGGTGGGCGGCGGGGGCAGGATATTCCAGGACGACCGCGCCAACAGCAACCTTATTTACAACGTTTACGAGAACTTTCCGAAGCCGGTAAAGGGAACCATAAATTACGTTGCCTACGCCCAGCTGGACCGACTGACCTTCGAGCCGGACCTCCTGGTTATCGTGGGAAACGCCAGTCAGGCGGAAATAGTGATGAGGGCGATGAGCTATACCACCGGCGAGCTGTACCGGAGCGTGGTTTCTACCGTTTTTGCCTGCGCTTCGCTATATGTTTATCCGTACCAGACCGGCAACGTTAACTACGTGGTTACCGGTATGACCTTCGGGATGAAGTCGAAAGAGGTATACCCCGAGGGGCTTGTGCTGATAGTTATTCCCTACCACTGGATACCGGCGGTAACGCAGAGTCTGAACGTGATGACTTGGGTGCCCGAGGCATTTACCCAGGGACGGGACAGGTTTGTAGAGCATGAAAAGAAGGTAATGGAGGACCTGGAGAGAAGGGTGGGGGAGTGATTTTACCCACCATCGCATTTATTACTGTATCTTTCATATATACTCGTTATTAACATGTTGACTGCCAGTATTTTTTCTGATATATTGAGGCGAACGACTTAATTTACATAAACTGATGAGATACATCGAAGGATGAGATACTATATGCGAGTTACAATTGGGGGGGTGAATACGGTGAATTGGAAATGAGGATACTAAGAACGGGATAGAACAACTTTCAGTATAAAGGAGGAAGGAAGATGTCTAAAGCTATAGCAATTCCGGTTATCTGCGTTCTGGCGGTCGCATTTCTCGTGACAGGCTATTTTCTCTGGAGCCAGACGGGCAAGCTGGGAGATGCCAGGGACGAGATAGCTGATTTAGAAGGTAACGTGGCGTCCCTTGAAGGAAATATTGATGACCTGGAAGGGGAGGTTTCAGCCCTGGAGGGAAATGTTGATGACCTCGAAGAGAATGTTTCGGACCTGGAAGATGAAGTTACAGATCTGGAAGGGAATGTTTCGGACCTGGAAGATGACTTGGCCGACTCAGAAGCAACAGTCTCATATTTAGAAATCAACCTGGCAGACGCCAACTCCGAGATATCCGGTTTGGAGGGTGATGTTCTGGCATTGGAGAGTACTAATGCATCACTGACAGACGAGCTGGACACGGTAAAATCCCCCAGGCACTTTTCGTCACTTTCAGAGCTAACCAACTGGCTCGATAACGATGATACGAATATAGCCTATGCAGGCGAACGCCCGATAGTGCAGGCGTTTATATTGATGGTAAGGGCATTACGAGACGGTTATATTATTACTGTTTCTATATGGGAGAGCGGTGGATCGGTTTGGGTTACTAATACCGCTTATATAGGCTCGAGCATCTACAGGATAGATGCCGATGATGACTATACTTTACTCTGGAAGTCCGGCATGGAAACAGTACCATCAAAACCATTGCCGTGAAACAAGCTTCTCGGAATAGAAGCTAATATAGAAAAGCTACAACCGATGAAAACCGGGTGGAGTCCCTGGAGGTGCTGCCCGGTTTTCTTCGTTTATCCTATCCTTGCCTCTATTACCACGTCCTCGGCGCAGCGGTATACTTTCTCAAAGGTAAGCTTTAGAGCCCCGGTGACTTCTTTGATATCAAGCTCGCCGACTGCCTCAAGGCCGCGTCCCATGATCCGGGGGGCGGTAAAGACCACCAGCCTGTCGACCAGTCCCAGCCGGAGGAAGGATGTAATCGTTTCTGCGCCGCCCTCCACCAGGATGGAACTGACGTTTCTCTCTCCGAGTAATTTGAGTAACTGCCGCAGGTCAACGTCACCGCGGGCATCCTGGGGCACCATCAGCACCTCAATTCCCATCTTCTCCAGGGTCGCCGACCTGTCGCGGGGAGCATCGGGCGTAGCGGCGATGAGTGTTTTTGCCTTTTCCTGTTCCGTAAGGACGAGGGCGTCGGGCGCAATCCTGAGGCTGGAATCGAGGATAATCCTTAGCGGACTTCTATCGGCGACGAGTCGGACGGTCAGCTGCGGGTTGTCCTTAGCAACCGTGCCGATGCCCACCAGCACGGCATCGTGGCGGGTACGGAGTTTGTGGCCGAGTTTGCGGGAGGAGGGAGAGCTTATCCAGCGCGAGTGACCGGTGGATGAGGCGATACGGCCGTCCAGGGTCTGGGCGAATTTTACCGTTACGAAGGGCAGTCCGGTACTGCGGTGCTTGATATAGGCCTCGTTAAGGGCGCGGCATTCCTCCTCGAGAATACCGACAGTACATTCGATGCCTTGTTCCCGTAGTATCTCAACACTCCGGCCGCTAACCCTTTTATCCGGGTCCAGCATGCCGATAACGACATTACCGATTCCAGATGCGATAATCGCCTCGGTACAGGGAGGCGTCTGGCCGTAATGGCAGCAGGGCTCGAGGGTGACGTATAGAGTTGCTCTATTAACGTTCTTCCCCGACTTTTCAAGGGCATTGACTTCAGCGTGTCTTCCGCCGAAATATCGATAATATCCCTCCCCGAGGACACGGTCGTCCTTAACGATTAGCGCCCCGACCATCGGATTGGGGCTTGTTTTTCCCATGCCGCGACGGGCTAGGGATAAAGCCCTCTTCATGTAGTCTTCATCAGTCATTTCTCATCTCATCACCGGATATTGCCGGTGTGTGTTATTATAGCCCAAACGGGGGTACTTATAAAGTAGGGGTATGGTTGCGCAGGGAAGAACGATTTGTTAGAATGAAAACTTGGAAGAACCGCACGAGGGCCGTTAGCTCAGTTGGTAGAGCACCTGACTTTTAATCAGGGTGTCGCACGTTCGAGACCTCCACGGCCTACCACTTTTT
>Ga0209427_10003947_pt1 | contig 17269 bp, 18 predicted proteins | sample DeeMarSWOR136_30_FD_187465 | JGI IMG/M metagenome (GOLD analysis project Ga0209427, IMG submission 187465) | Marine sediment microbial communities from White Oak River estuary, North Carolina - WOR-1-36_30 (SPAdes) (version 2) | ecosystem: Environmental > Aquatic > Marine > Intertidal zone >...
TGCCTAAGAATGTTTTGGAGACATCTTCTGTGATTTATAGAAAGGCTGCAAAAGAACGACTCATACGAGGAAGAACAGTTCAGGGAATGAGTGCAGGTGCTATCTACTTGGCTTGCAGACAATGCGGATTAGCTCGAACTCTTAGAGAAGTTGCTGAGGCCTCTAATGTTAGTAGAAAAGAGGTTGGTAGAAGTTATCGTCTTCTTGTTGATGGTCGTTATTTTGTTCCACCTCCTAAACCATCTCAATATATAACAAAGTTTTCTAGCCAGTTAACTATGCAAGGTAAAGTAGAGGAGATTTCACATAAAATCCTTGGTACAGCAAAAAAACTTAAACTTACAGTGGGCAAGAGCCCCAGCGGTGTAGCTGCAGCTTCTAGTTATATAGCATCAGTATTAACTGGAGAGAAAAAAACTCAAAGAGAAATTGCTGAAATAGCAAATGTAACAGAAGTTACAATAAGAAATAGATATAAAGAATTGGTTGAAAGATTAAAGTTTGAAATTTCTTTATAATCATTTATTTTCTGGTTGTTTTCTAGCTTGTGGAATCATTAGCGGAGGTGGTGGTAATTGTAAGTCATCACTTAATATTATAGCCTTTTTAGAACATTTATCAGAAACTATTCTAATTACCTGAAATCTCACATTTTCTGGTAAGGATTTGTCTTTTTTCCAATCTTTTAAAATCTTTTCCTGTCCCTCTTCCATGAAAATAACATTTCCATCAATGTTAATCTCAGCTATATTTTTATTTTTATCATTGATGTATTTAGTTTTAAAATCAAATTCAATTGATAAACCTTTGCTTTTCAAGGCAGGTAGATCCTGTTCTTTAATATTTGTTATATTCATGTTACTGTTTACTCTTACTGCTCCAGTTATATCTTCATGTTTTTTAGCTTCAATTGTTTTTAAATTCATTCCAATTACTGGCATAATATCACGTGTTAATAATTAAAACAATAACTATTTATTATTTATTAAATACCAATTCTAATTAATTTTATGGTAAAAAAAGTTTTAATGGTAATTGCACCAAATGATTTTAGAGATGAGGAATTTTTTGAAACCAAAGAGGTTCTAGAAAAATCAAACATAGATGTTACAGTTGTAAATTCTACTGGACAGCCTTCTAAGAGTATGTTTGGAAAAATAGTTACGCCTGATAAAAACTTTTATGATGTTGATGAAAAAGATTTTGATGCAATAATTTTTGTTGGTGGTTCAGGTACTACAGCTTATTTCAATCATAAAAGGGCCTTAGAATTAGCCAAAGAATTTTCTGATTCAGGAAAACTTATAGCAGCCATATGCATTGCACCAACAATTCTTGTAAATGCACACATTTTAAATGGTAAAAAGGCAACAGCTTATCCTTCAGAAAGAAATAACATAAATGCTGTTGGAACTTACACAGGAAGTGATGTAGAGATCGATGGAAAAATTATAACAAGTTCAGGCCCTCAAGCAGCTGTTGAATTCGGAAAAAGAATTGTTGAAGCTTTGAAGTGATAATAAGAGCAGTTTAGAAAAATTCTTAAACATCAGATTTATAGTCTTAATTAGATAGCCCCGTCGTCTAGCGGTCAAGGACAAGAGGCTCTGGACCTCTAAACGCAAGTTCGAATCTTGCCGGGGCTATGTTTTTATTGCCATAATAGCTATCATTTTATCTTTAAAAGACCATATTCTTAATATGCCAAAAATCAATTCTTTTCGTTTTGGCTTTTTAACAATTGATATGAAAAAATACAAAGACGATATGGTAATACATTGGGACGGAGAAATATACCCAAGAGAATCTTCTCATACGTTTTCCAAAGAAGAATTAATAGACCTTTTGTTAAAGGGACCAGAAACTATAATTATTGGAACAGGAACTGCTGATCTTGTAAAAATAGAAAAAGATGCAGAAAAATTTGCAAGATTAAAAAATATAGAATTAATAGTTAAAAAAACACCAGAAGCTGTTGAAGAATTTAACAAAATATCAAAAAACAAGAAAGTGATTGCTGTAATACACATAACATGCTAATTTTATTAATCAGAAAAACAATTTTCAATACATGTGGGTTGTTAAAGCTTCAGGCGAAACAGAAAAATTTGATCCTGAGAAAATAAAGAGAACATGTTTAAGGGCTGGTCTATCAGAAAAATTGGCAAATAAAATTGTTGAAAAAGTTAGGAAGAAATCTTATGATGGTATTTCTACTAAGGAAATTTTACACATTACTTTAAGTTTATTAAGAAAAGAAAAACCTTTTATTGCAGCAAGATACGATTTAAAAGGAGCCATGTTTAGACTAGGTCCAGCAGGTTTTATTTTTGAGCATTTCATAGGTGAAGTTCTAAGAGAATATGGTTATGTAACAAAAATTCATAACATATTAAAGGGTTTTTGCGTTTCTCATGAAATAGATGTTGTAGCAACAAAGAAAAAAAAGAGCTATATGATAGAGTGTAAGTATCATAATCTTCCAGGAATCTATACAGGTTTAAGAGAAGCTTTGTACACATATGCCAGATTTTTAGATTTGTCAGACGGAGCCAAACATGGGTTATGCCAGAAATTTGAACAAGCTTGGTTAGTTTGCAACACTAAATTTTCTGAAGATTCTATACATTATGCAAGATGTAAAGGAATAAAGTTAATTGGTTGGAATTATCCAGAAGATGCTAGTTTAAAAACATTAATAGAAAAAAAGAAATTATATCCAATAACAATGATTAGAAATTTAGATGCAGATTGTTTAGACAAGATGTCTTCTTCAGATTTTATATTAGCTATAGATTTATTAAGGAATTCTACAAAAGAATTAAATAGCATAACTAAAATATCTATTAAAAAACTAAGAAAATTTAAAGAAGAGGCAAAGAGGCTTTGTTATGGTTGATTTAGTAAACACAACAATAGGAGGCTTACAGCAAGGCTATATGTATTTTTATAATCAACTTTCTTCATTTATAGGAGAAACTTATTTACAGTTATTTGTATTTACAATTGGACTATTTATTTATGCAATTTTTGTTTGGCATTTTTACAAAACTTTATCTAAAAGAGATTTATTTAAAATAGATTTAGAAAAATACAATCTTCCATACGTTAAACATAAAACTTTAGGAAAGACCGGAAGTGTTTTGGCTTATATTTTAAAATATGGTTTTGTTTTACCAATCTACATTTTCCTTTGGTTTTTAATATTGTCATCTTTTCTATTAGTATTATCAGAAGAAATTTTAATTAGTCATATAATCTTAACTTCAGTTGTGATTGTTTCTGCAACAAGAGTTACTTCTTATTATAAAGAAGATTTAGCAAGTGATGTAGCAAAACTAATACCATTTGCACTTTTGGCAATTTTAATAGTAGATCCAAATTTCTTTTCTATGGAAATTACAATATCAAGATTTTCAGAAATTCCAAATTTGTGGTCACAAATTGTCAGATTCTTAATATTTTCAATTGTTCTTGAATGGATGTTGAGAATTTTTTATTTGATTAAAAGAGCTGTGACTGGACCACCTAAAGTTAAAACAAAATAAATCAAACCAATGGTATTCTCGTTATTTGTGATAGTCTTAAACTCAGTGATCTTAAGTCTTCTTTATTCAATTCATGAACATTTCTTTTTCCACAAGCAGCTGCAGCCATTTTAACTTCTTCATTACATGCTTTTAAGAAGTTCACAACTTTTTTAGCAGCTTCGTCTACATTTAATCTTTTTCTTAATTCTGGATCTTGCGTTGTAACTCCCATTGGACATTTTCCTAAATAACATTGCTTACAATATGTACAACCCATTGCTATTAACAAAGGAAATGACATGAAAACTCCATTAGCTCCTAATGCAAGAGCTTTTGCAATATCAGCTCCTTTGTTTAAACCGCCGCCTACTATTAATTCATGTTTTGATTTATCACCCATTACTTTTCTAGCCTTTACTATTGCAGCCAAAATTGGAATACCAAAATCGTCAAGCATTATTCTTGGTGCCGCTCCTGTTCCCCCTTCCATTCCATCTATTGCTATGACATCAGGATCAGCTTTTAAAGCAAGTTTAACATCGTTTTCAATATCTCCAGCACCTAGTTTTATTATTATAGGCTTACCTTCTGTTAATTCTCTTAACCATTTTACTTTTTTCTTCAAATCATCTGTAGAAAATATGTCTGGATGTGCTGGAGGAGAATGAATATCTTTTCCTATAGGAACATCTCTAACTCTTGCTATATCTTCTGTTACCTTCTCTCCTGGTAATAATCCTCCTTGTCCAGGTTTTGCTCCTTGTCCAATTTTTATTTCAATTGCATCAGCAGATTTGATGTATTCTTCATTTACTCCAAATCTTCCGGTTGAGTATTGAGCAATTAATAATTTTGCAATTTCTCTTTCTTGTGGAAGCATTCCACCTTCTCCTGTATTTGTTGCTATTCCAGCTATTGTAGAAGCCTTTGCCAATGCTATTTTAGCTTCTTTACTTAAGGCTCCAAAACTCATTGCAGAAATCAAAATTGGCATAGATAATTTTAAAGGTTGTTTAGATTTTTTCCCTATTATTGTTTCAGTTATTATTTCTTCCATAAAATAGTCTATTGGTCTTTTTTTAAGTTGGGCAGGAATAAAAACCAAATCATCAAAACTAATTTTACCAAGTTTATTTGATCTTCCACCAGAAACAAGAGGTTTACCTTTTACTGCTCTAAGTTTTATTTCAGCTACCCATTTTTCCATGGAATCACCCAACTTTAACAATTGAATAAAATTAATATTTAAAGGTTTTTTATAAATATTTGCTTCGCAGGTTCAAATCCTGCCCTCCGCATTTATTTCATTTTATCTTTAATTCTTTTCTTAGCAATTTCTAAAGCAGCTTCTCTAGGATTCATTTTCTCTTTTTTAGATTTTTCAAGAACAAGTTTTGTATTTTTCTTAATTTTTTCTTCAACTAGTTTAAACATTTTTTCTGGAGTTCCATTAATATATTCAACATAAGATGAAATAACACCACCAGCATTTGCAACAAAGTCTGGAACAATCAAAACGTCTCTTTCATGAAGTATGTTTTCAATATCATGTGGAATTGGTATGTTTGCTGCTTCAACAATTATTTTTGCATCAATCCTATCAACATTATTTTTGTTTATAACATCTGTAATTGCAGCAGGTATTAGAATATCAACAGGAAGTTCAAATAACATATCACATTTATAAATTTGACTAGGGTGCATATCTCTTGATTTAACAGTTTTCTCAGAATAATTAATAACACTACCAGTTTCTTTTTTTATTTTTAATAATTTTTCAAAGTTTATCCCATTAGGAACATTTAAACAACCTTTAGAATCAGATATAGAAATTATCTTTGCACCAACTTCTGATAAAAACTTTGCTACAAAACTGCCTACATTACCAAAACCTTGAATTGCAACACTAGAGTTTTTTATATCCAAACCATAATGTTTAGCAGCCACAAGAGTTGAATGGAAAACACCAAACCCGGTTGAGCCCAATTCATGTGGAATTCCTCCTAATTCTTTTGGCTTTCCTGTACATGCTTTCATTGATCCATTAGCTTCAGCAAACCATTTCATTTCTTCTTCTCCTGTATACATGTCAGGTGCAGCCACATATTGTGAAGGACAAACTGGTTTTAGTGCTCTAGAAAAAGCTTCCATAATTGCTTTTTTTTCGCTTTTTATAATTTTTTTAACATTAGCAATTATTCCTGATTTTGCTCCACCAAAAGGAAGCTCAGCCAAAGCATTTTTCCAAGTCATAACTCTTGCTAATCTGAAATTTTCTTCTTTAGAAAAATCAGGAGTCATTCTTATTCCACCTTTTCCAGGTCCTAAAACAGTATTATCTATAACTAACAATCCATGCATTTTTGTTTTAGTGTCATAAACTTCTAGAATTTTTTCTGGTCCAAACTCATCATGTTCAATCATAGAATCATTAATATAATATAAGAATTTAAAAATTATATATTATAGATGGTTTTATGGATACTTATGATGTTGTAATAATAGGTGGGGGGCCAGCAGGTTTAGGAGCAGGTTTGTATACTGCTAGAAGAAATCTTAAAACTATAGTTCTTAGCGAGACTTTGGGAGGTCAAATGGCATTGGCACATATAGTAGAAAATTATCTAGGAATAGAATCAATAACAGGAATAGAATTAGCTGAAAAAATGAGAAAACAAGTGGAAAAATTTGGTTGTGAATTTAAATTAGCAAAGGTGGCTGGTTTAGAATTAAAAGATGAAATTAAAAAGGTAAAAACAACTGAAAAAGAATATTCAGCTAAAGTTGTTATAATAGCAACTGGGAGTCATTATAGAAGATTGGAAGTAGAAGGTGAGGAAAAGTTTATAGGAAAAGGAGTATCTTATTGTTCAACATGTGATATGCCACTTTTTAAAGATAAAAAAGTTGCTGTTATCGGTGGTTCTGATTCAGCTGTTAATGCTGCAATTTATGCAAGTGAAATTGCTTCTGAAGCATATCTTATACATAGAAGAGACAAATTAAGAGCTGAAGAGATAACTCAAGAAAAACTTAAAAAATCTCCTGTTAAAATCATATGGGATTCTGTTGTTGAAAAAATTGAAGGAGACAAGTTTGTTAATAAAATAATAATTAAGAATTTAAAAACAAATGAAACTCAAGAATTGGAACTAAATGGAGTTTTTATAGAAATAGGAGAAATACCAACCACAGAAATTGTTAAGTCTGCTGGAGTAGAAGTTAATGAAAAGAATTTTGTGGTGGTTAATGACAAGTTTGAAACTAACATACCAGGAGTTTATGCTGTTGGTGATGTCATAGGCTCTTTTGCACAAATTATTGTTGCTGCTGCAGAAGGAGCTGAGGCTGCTACTAATGCTTATCTCTATCTTAAAGGAGGATTTTACGGAGAGAGAAAACCAACTGATTACGGAGAAAAGAAGAAAGTGAAATAATGAAAAAATCAACTAAAAAACAAATTTTTGCTATTTTGATAATACTTGCTTTTTTAGGAAGTACTTTTACATATGCAATAATTTCTGCAATTCCTTCTCAAAACCAGGTGCAAGCTGGTTGGAGAGCTGGATTGGCCATTGTTGCATTTAATGAATTACAACCAATACCAACAGGTGTTGGTGTTACAAATGAAACTAGATCTAAATTGTTTACACTTAACTCTGATGGTATAATTTATAAAACTGGAGAAGAATCAGCTACTTTAAGAGAATTTTTTGAAATTTGGGGTGAGAATTTTAATAGTACTTGCATATTAGATTATTGCAACAATGAAAACCATTCTATGAGGATGTATGTAAATAACATAGAGACTTCTGATTATGAACTTTATACGATCAAGAATAATGATTTTATATTGATTGATTATAGATGATGCGTTGGTTCGAATCCAGGTCGGCGCATCATTCTTGACCCGGATGATGGATTAATTTAAGTTTCTATTAGTAAATTTTATTGTGATAAAAAATGCAAGTTTGGGAAAAAATATATAAAGAAATTGGACATAAAAAAATAGTTCTAATTCTTAAAAGTAAAAAATATAAAAGAATTCTTGAATTTTTGTTAAAACCCGATAAAAAAGTTGTTAGATTAGTTCCTATTATTAAAAAAAGAAAATATAAAAAAATTCTTGATTTGGGTTGTGGTTGTGGTAGACACATGGTTTATCTTGGAAAGAAAAAGCTCTCTATAGTTGGCTTAGACATATCGTCCACAGCTTTGAAAATAGCTCAAAAATGGTTAGAAGAAGAAAAAGTGAAAAATTACTTTCTAGTTGAACATGATATGATAAAATTACCTTTTCCAGACAATCATTTTGATGTAATAGTTAGCATAAATGTTATTCATCATAATCCATTAAAGAAAATAAGAAAAACCGTAAACGAGATAAGGAGGGTATTAAAGAAAGGTGGGATAACTTTACTAACGTTATCTTCAACAAAAGATTGGAAGTTTGGTGAAGGTAGAAAGATAGAGAAAAACACCTATGCTACTCCCGGCTCAGAACATTCACCCAAAGTAAAAGGAAAAATTATCCATCACTTTTTTGATAAAAGTAGTGTTAAAAAGTTATTTTCAAAATTTAAAATAATTAAGCTCGAGGAAGAAATTATAGATTTGAATATAGAGGGAATAATAAAAAAGAATGCACATTGGGTAGTTTTATGTCAAAAAAGTTGAGTGAGATTAAAATGTCTAAAGGAAGGGGCTTAAGGGAGAATTATATTTATCTCCAAACTGGATAAGGATATACTTCTTCTTCATAAGGAAGCTCTACTTTGTTAATATATTCTAAATCATCCAAATCATTCATTTTTATCATTTTATCTGAAACCGTGTAAAGAACACCACCTATATATAATGATCTTTTTACAGAATATGGAGAATAATAACCACTTTTCAAAAATTCTTCTTCGTCTGCATGACTTACCATACCTTTAACTATAAACCCGTTTTCTAATGAAACATCAAATATATAAGCTCCTTGCCAAACATAATCTCCATGAACATTAGTTGGAATTTCTCCAACATACTTTTCTTCATCAATTTCTGCAAGCAAGATTGGTATAACTAATAAATTCTTAGACTTACTAAACAAGAATGCTTTATGATCGCTTAATGCATAAGAGTCAGTTCCTCTGTCACCTATTTCATATTTTGATATTTCTTTTGGCTTTGTAACATCATTAACATCAAACAAAGATAATTTTACTCCTTGATACCAAGAAAAATCACCTGATTCAGCTGCTATGGTTTCCTTACCTATACCTATTATATGATTTTCATCATAAGGATGAAGATAATCTGAATAACCAGGTATTTTTAATTTTCCAAGAACTGTTGGGTCATAAGGATTTGAAAGATCTATTACAAACAAAGGATCAATTTTTCTAAATGTTACAAGATAACATCTATCTCCAATAAATCTTGCAGAATAAATTCTTTCACCAGGTGCTAAATCTTCTTCTTTCCCAACAATATCAAGATTTTTATCAAGAACATAAACATGATTTTTAGAGCTTGCTTCACCTTCAAATCTTGCTACATGTCCAGTTGTTGTTGCTATTCTGAAGTATTCATTATATTCATCCATTGAAAATTGATTTAAAATATACCCTGGAGCTTCTCCATTAGATTGATATTTTATTTCTCCATCTTTTATAGAAATTTTATGAATAACAGTTTTTTCAGTTTGTTTTGCAATCTCACTATAAAAATCTGTCAATCTTTCTTGCATATTTTTCTGAAAATCTGTTTTTTCTTGTTCACTCAAACCATTAGAATATTCATTTATAATTTCTGTCATTCTTTGCCATTCTTCACTAGCGCTAAGAGCTGAACTTCTTAATGCACGTATCTCATTAGCAATAGTTATTGGTAAAGAAGGTATTATTACATCATCAATCATCTTCTCTTTAATGTAAATCGGATCCACACGTTTGGTATATGTCACAAAAATGTTTTCCAAAGAAACATACATGTTTTGTGTGATTCCCATTATATACGATTTAAGAGAAAAATCTTCATTATCATTTTGAGTGTTTATTGCCATTATTGATACAAACATGTAAGAATAATCAGGCATATCAAAATAATACATATCAGAATAATCATAAATTGACTTGGCTATATTTTCTGAATAAACTTTAGGAATTGTTATATCGTCTTCAACGTAATACAAAGGCTGATTTATTATAATGTAAACATAATCTCCTATCATTCTTGAATCAAAATAACTACCGTCTATAGACACATTTCTTTTTAAAATCAGATTTTCTCTGTTTGAAACATCATAAACATATATAAATGCTTTTGAAGAATAGCGTCCTGTATATTCATAAGGAACAGCTTTTGGATATCCACTCCAAAAAACAACAAGTTTATCTTTATTTATGAATATTTCCTGAGGATTTTCATCCAATTCTATTTCAGATAAAATTCCAGCTTCTTCAGCAGGATATGCATCTATAATAACAATCTTTTTTCCCGAAACAACATATATGTATTTTCCATCGTTTTTTACAATATCTGCTTCATCAACTCCTGCTACTTGAATAGTTGTTGTTGAATAATCTTCAGAAGCTACTGGACTAGGAGCAGCTTCAGCAGCTTTTGCTGTTGCACCTGTGACTGCTGTAGTTGTTTGCGCCATAACAGGGGGCCCCATAAACCCACCACCATAATATCCAAACCCATAAGAAGCCATTTCTATATTAGTTTTCACAAAGTTTTTTAATTCATCATAAGAAGAAAACTTCTTTAATTCATCTTTTTTAACTCCTGAAATTATATCATCTATTGTTTCAGGGTATTCAAAATAAAGGACACCGACACCAATCAGTAACACAACCAAAACTGCTAAAATTGCAATTGTTACGCTACCTTTTTTCATAAAGAAACTTTAGCTAAACCTATTTAAATAGTATTGACATTATTTTCGGTTTTTACCTAAAATTATTTTAGAAAAATGATAAAATATGATTTATAATAAATGGTATAATGATTCCTAATACAAACGCAACAACTATTTGTTCTAAATTATGCCTTTTAAGTTTTAATCTTGACCAAGCTACAAACGGTAAAAAAACAAAAAGAAAAACAAAATTAATGTTTATTAATGAGAAGCTCGTACAAAAAGCAGTATAAATCAGTACATGTGCACTTATTTTCCAAACATCTCTAATAAAATGAATTATAAGATTTGCAAAAAATAATGTTAATCCACCAAACAAGAATTCTTTTGAAACTTGAATGAAGAATAATAAAATAATAAAAACTATTAAAGCTGAAGATGAGGCATAAGTATATCTTTTTGTATAACTTTTAACTTTTTTGCTAAATTTAAATACAATTAAAAAAACTAAGGCTGAAACTAAGAATATTATTAAATGGTTAAAAAAATGTGGACTGTTTATTAAATAAACAATTAATATTATAGCAGCAACTGCAACAACATTAGAAGGAAAAAATGCATTTTCAATAATTCTTTCAAGTTTCATATTAAATCTTTTTTAATTTTTTAATTTTCCAAAACTGCCCTTATCCTTCTTACACCTGAAGAGATACCTTTTTCTTTAACTATTTTAAACTTACCAAGTTCTTTTGTATTCTTCACATGAGGCCCACTACATATTTCTAAAGAAAAATCTCCTATAGAATAAACAAAAATCTTTTCTCCATATTTTTGCTCGAAAACAGCTTGTGCTCCCATTTTTTTTGCTTCCTCAAGTGTTGTTTCAATTCTTTTAACAGGAAGAGCTCTCTTTATTTGTTCGTTGACTAGATTCTCAACATCTTTTATTTCTTTATCTGTTAACTTTCTATCAAAGTTGAAATCAAATCTTAATCTTTCTGGTGTTATGTTTGAACCTTTTTGTACAATATCTCTTTTTTTCAGAACTCTTCTTAATGCTTCATTAAGAAGATGCGTTGCAGTGTGTAATTTTATTGTCTGTTCTGAGGTATCAGCTAATCCACTACCAAATTTTTTCTCAGATGCAACAGTTGAAGCTAATTGATGAAGTTTATATTCTTTTTCAAACCCATCAACATCAACTTCTATATTCATTTCTTCTCCAAGTTCCTTTGTCATTTCTATTGGGAAACCAAAACTCTGGAATAGTAAGAAAGCTTTTTTACCATCTAAACTTTTATTGTTTTTTGTCAGTTCCTTAAATTTTCTTAACCCCTTTACAAGGGTTTTTCTGAATTTTAAGTCTTCTTTTTTTAATTCACCTAAAATAAAATTCTTATTAGCTTCTAAATATGGATAATCTTTTTTATGAATGTCAATTACAATTTTTGCAAGTTCAGTTAAAAACTCTTTTTCTATTCCTAAAAGTTTTCCATGCCTTATTGACCTTCTTACTAATCTTCTCAGAATATAACCTCGCTCTATTTTTTTGGGTATTATTTTTTCAGCCAGAATAAAAGTCGCGGCGCGAGAATGATCTGCAATAATTCTTACGGATTTTTCTTGTTTTTCATTTGTTATTTTTGCAATTTTCTTTATAGTATCAACAATCGATTTGTATTCTTCTATTTCATAGACACTGTCTTTTCCTTGTAAAACGGCAACTGTTCTTTCAACTCCCATTCCAGTATCAACATTTTTTTGTTCCAGTTTTTCATATTTACCTTCTGCTGTTTTGTTATACTCCATGAAAACATTGTTCCATATTTCAAAATATTTTCCACAATAACATCCTGGTCTACAATCATTTCCACAAGGTTCTTTTCCAGTATCATAAAACATTTCAGTATCAGGACCACATGGGCCAGTATTGCCTGCGGGTCCCCACCAATTCTCTTTTTTTGATAAATAAAGAATTCTTTCTTTTGGAATACCAAGGCTTTGCCAAATTCTAGCACTTTCTTCATCTTTAGGTATATTTTCATCACCTTCAAAAACACTAATATATATTCTATTTTTGTCCAAACCAAGCCAATTTTTACTTGTTAAGAATTCAAAACTCCATTTAATTGCATCTTCTTTCCAATAGTCTCCCAAAGACCAATTACCAAGCATTTCAAAAAAACTTAAATGAAAACTATTACCAATTTTGTCTATGTCGTCAGTTCTTAAACATTTCTGAAAATTTACAAGCCTTTTTCCTTGTGGATGCGGTTGACCTAACAAAAAAGGAACTAGAGGATGCATACCAGCTGTTGTGAACAAAACAGTAGGATCATTCTCTGGAATAAGTGAAACATTCGGAATGAGATTATGTCCTTTTTGTTTGAAGAATTCTATGTATAGCTTTTTTAATTTATCTGAATTTAAAATCATTATACCACTTTGTCTAATTTCATAACCATCAATTTCTATATTTCTTTAGCATATCAACTAAATAGAATTAGAACTACAAAAATTTATCTATTAAAAATAAAAAATCAAAAAACTACCTTGGTTTTCTGAACCACAATTCCCAAGCTATTAACACTAAAGCTGCAACTGCTATTATCACAATTCCAAGATTCAAAAGATTCTTTGAAATACCTACAAAACCTGTTGGAGCTGCCCCAAGATTTAGGTCAATGTTTTTTGTTGTTGTTATTCCTTCACTTGAAGTTGCTATTAAATCAATTTTTCTTGATTCAGTCTCATTTGCAGGAACACTTAATACAATTAGAAAGTCTCTTGAAGTTCCAGCCTCAATTGTAATTTTAAATGGATAAATTGTTACCCAATCAATTGGAACTCCCATTGTTGTTAAACTTACATCAGTTAATAAAGTTGTTCCAACATTGTTTATTGTTACTATAAATGTTTCATTTGAGCCAGGAGCAATTGTTAAAATATCTTCACATTCTATGTTCATTTCTTCTAGAGGAGCTGTTGGTGTAACAGGTGGAAGTTCTTCTTCTTCAGGAATTTCTTCTGGCACTTCTTCCTCTTCTGGTGGTATGACAGGAGGTGCACCTGTTGTAACAGTTAAATATGTACCATCGACTATTGAGTTATAAACTCCAGTTACAGTCCATATTCCTTCGTTTTCAGCTGTATAAACATTTGCATCCCAACTTCCTTCAGCTTCTTTATCTATTCCCCATTTTGTTGCATCTGTAACATCAAATCCATTATCAAATTTATCTTTTGCCATTGCTTCAAATTTTATTGAACTTCCAGGAGCTACTTCAGAACCTTCAGGAGTTATTCTTATTGATACTGCATTTCCAGGTTCAACTGTTGTTGTAATTGATTCTTGCGTGATTTTTGCAGACCAATCAGTAACTGTAAAGCTCTGATCCCCTAATGTTTTGTAGGTTATGAAAAAATCTGTAGAACCTTTGTCTAAAACATTAAATGTATAATCAGCAGGCATTATTGCTTTTAAATCTGTTGTGGTAAATCTTACTGTTCCAGTATAATCTGTTTTTAAAACATCATCTTCTCCATATGCTTTAACTGTTATTTTTAGAAGACTTCCAGCCTTTATTTTTTCTGGAACCCCAAATATCTTGAAATAAGCTGCTGGAGCAGCTGATATTTTTGTTTTAGATTTTCCTGAGAACATTCCACCATTCACATCTGTTGTTGTCCAACTCCATTCATACTCTCCTGATTCTGGTGATATGGCTGTAAAACCAAATTCTACAGTTTCTCCAACCCCGATTCCTACACCACCTGTCCATATTATTTTGTATGGGTGTAATTGACCAGTTTTTGTTCTCGTTTCATACTCCCAACCACTTGGTCTTGCTACCTCAGTTATAATATAAATTGGCTTTCCATCTGTAGCTTCTGGAACTACTAACTCTACTTTTACTATGTTGTCACCGTTTGAGTTCTTTACTGATAAATAAAGGTCTTTTTCAGTGTTGGCAGCCCATTCAGAAGGGTTTAATAAAACTTCTGATATATGAGCAGCCCTGACTAGCGTCACTGTAAGAAGTAGTGCTAAAATTGTTATTGGTATTATTTTCATTAATTTCATACTAACTATTAAATGTTAAAAAGATTTAAGCTTTGTTGAATTTTAATGTGTAATTGATATGCATTACAAATTAACTATAAATTCTTTTTTATTCATTTTTAATTTATGTCAACACTCGAACAATTAGAAGTAGAAGACATTTATAGTGATCTTAATTTACTTAGAATAGAAGATTTAGGAGATAGAAAACAATGGAAAATTGTTACTTATAGAGATCCTCGTGATGGTAGGAAAACACGTACACATTCCGCTCTTAGGAAAGCAATTGATAATGCTTCTTCAGTAAACGGATTACCTAAACTACCTCCAGACATGATTGATTATGTTTGGATTAATGGTATAGATGAAGATAATTATTCTAAAGGTAAAGAAATATCTATAGATAAAATAGTCCCTTTACTTAAAGAGAAAGGTTTTGATAAAAATCAAATTGAGAAAGTAGACAAAAACTTTGCTAGAACTTTCATGGATTATGAGAAAAAGTTTTAAAGATAAACTATAGGAAAGTTGGGCTAGTTCTTAAAAAACATTAACCAAACAAACCAGCCAAACCTTCTACAGCTTGTTCTGCCCTTTTCTCAATATCTTCTTCTTTTTTCTCTTCTTTCTTTTCCTCTTTTGCTTCTGCTGCTGGTGCAGCTGCTACTGGCATTGCTGCCTTACTTATCGCTTCTTCAATATTAACTCCATCTAAAGATGCTACCAATGTCTTTACCTTTGCTTCATCTGGTTTTACGCCAGCTGCCTGTAACACTTTTGTTACGTTCTCAGCATTTACTTCTTGCTTGGCAGCATGCAAAAGCAAACTTGCATATATGTATTCCATTTTTTACACCTCCGTTTTATAAATATCAACCAACCTTTTCTTTTAAAGCCTCAGCCTGTGTTTTAGCTTTTGCTAACAAATCTTCAATAACTCCAGGTTCAATTATTCCAGCTTCTAATCCCAATTGTTTTGCATTCAAAAATGCTTTAGTGATTATAAAGTTAATGGTTTCTTTTGTTGGATAGCCAGAATTTATTGACAAATTAAATGCATTATGTATTGCATTTTGAAAATCATTAAATACTTTTTCCTCGTCTATAAACAATTGTTCTCCTTTGTAAACAGTTCCTTTTTCTTCTAAAACAACAACATTTAATCTAATTTCCATTGGTTTTAATTTTAACAATTGTAAGGCAGATGCTAAATCTAAAGAAATTTCTTCTCCAGCTTTACAAACAACTTTGTCTCTTATAATAGCAATTTTCCCACCCTCAACTTTTGCAGGAATCTTAACTTTTGAAAGTGTTGAAATAGCAGGACCAGGCATCAAATCTGTAGGACCGGCCTTAATTTCTATATCTTTTTCTGGTATATCACCAGGTTTTGCAGATGCAGCAACTTTTTTTCTTTGTAAGAAGTTATATATTTTGAAAGGATCATCATTAGTTAGTATTATTGCAGGATAATCTTTAACAAATTCTTTTAAATTTTCTTTACCAGCTTTTTCTAAAGCGCGCAATGTTATACTTTTTTTAGTAACTTTTATAACAGCTTTTCCTCTAAGAATTGTTTTTGTTGTTTGTAATACTGAAGCAGGAGTTTTATAAAGATTTAAAACACCCACAACAGAATAACTATTAATTAATTTAGCCAAATCTTCTACAGCTTTTATTTTTTCAGGTCTTACTTCTTCTCTACCTTTTCTCATTTAATCACAACCTAAACTTAACAGGTTTGCTCATTGTCAATTTAACAACAAAATTTTTAACCTGTTCTTTACCTTTTGGCAATTTAGATATAACATTTTTAATAACAACATCAATGTTTTCAGCAATCTTTTGATCATCCATATCTTCTGTTCCAATACCAACATGTATTGTTGGAGCATCTTTTATCTGGATTTTTAAAACATTTCTTTTCTCATTTATCATTGCTCCTAAATTAGCATTTGATGGTATTGGTAACGGCATTAGGTTTCTTGGAGCAAGAACAGGTCCTAAATTTTTTCCTACTAAAGGCATTAATGGTGCTTCAGCTAAAAAATATTTACATTGTTTTGCAATTTTTCTGGCCTCTTTTTTATTTTTTCCAAGAGTTCCCAATTGATCTTTTTTTATAACAACAATATTTTCTATATTGTTTGTTTGCGATAAAAGAGAATCAACAATAATTCCTATTTTGTTTTCTTTTCCTAATCCATGTGGTAATTTCACTTCGGTTTTAATTCTATTTTCAGGTTTTTTCAAATCTATATTTTTCAAATTAATAGCTAGATCAAATCCTTGCTTAAAGTTTCTTTTCTTACTTTCTCTAGTTTTCTTAACAGCTTCAATTATTTTTTCATTAACCATTTCTGACAACTCGTTAGCGCACTATGCTACTGCTTACGCAGTCTAGATTAATTGTTAGAATATATATTTAAGCTTTTTCTTCATTTTCTAAGTATATACTTTCTCCAATAGGAAAAGTCTCTTCAGGTTCTTCAATTGTTTCAGAACTTTCAAGCTTTTCTAACCTTTCGCTAAAATCTTCTACATGCTCAGCTAAATTTACCCCAAATTTATTTATCTTCTCTTCTAATTCCAAAGCTTTTCTAGAAATTCTGTCTAAAAGATAGTTTACATCATCTTTTTGTTTATTTATCCTTTCTTCAATTTTAGTCATTATTGAACTTTCATTAGAACTGTTAACTATGCTTTGACAAACCCTTTCTATGTTTTCAATTTTTGTTGTGATTTTATCACTAACCTCTTTTAAGGGTTTTTTTCTCCCTATTTCTACAATTATTCCTAAAGCTATTAAATCAATTACAAGAACAT
>Ga0209427_10003949_pt1 | contig 17265 bp, 21 predicted proteins | sample DeeMarSWOR136_30_FD_187465 | JGI IMG/M metagenome (GOLD analysis project Ga0209427, IMG submission 187465) | Marine sediment microbial communities from White Oak River estuary, North Carolina - WOR-1-36_30 (SPAdes) (version 2) | ecosystem: Environmental > Aquatic > Marine > Intertidal zone >...
ACCAGTATATGAACCGACTCCAGAACCTGAACCAGAACCAGTATATGAACCGACTCCAGAACCTGAACCAGAACCAGTATATGAACCGACTCCAGAACCTGAACCAGAACCAATATATGAACCGACTCCAGAACTTGAAACAGAACCAGTATATGAACCGACTCGGGAACCTGAACCAGAACCAGTATATGAACCGGCTCCGGAACCTGAACCTGAACCAGAACCAATATATGAACCGACTCCGGAACCTGAACCTGAATCAGAGCCTGTATATGAACCGACTCCGGAACCTAAACCAGAACCAATGTATGAACCCGCTCCGGAACCTGAACCTGAATCAGAACCTGTATATGAACCGACTCCAGAACCAGAATCTGTATATGGCACTTTACCAGAGCCTAAACCGAAAACTTTGCATGAAATTCGCACTGAAACTGAACCAGATTCAGAACCAAAACCAGAGTCTACAGATGAAGTATCAGAAAAAAAAGAAGAGACACAATTCAAGGAAGAAGAGTATTAAAAATCTAAATTTTTGGTTTCAACTATTATTTTCATTCTAATTTTTATAAGTAAAATAATATTTCAAAAAATAGCGTTGAGATATTTCTTTTAGTTTTGTTTGGATATCAATAATGCTTTTAATTTTCATTTAATTATTATTATCTTAAAACAAATCAAGTTTAAATTGAAAAAAAAGGTAAGAAGAATGCCAACTGCAACATTAGAAGGTCCCCCAATTGAAGATATAGACGTTAAAAGAAATTTAGTTAAAGAAATTACAGATGCCCTTGAAAAAGCGTATAAAATGCCAAAAGAGGTCTTCACCGTAGTAATAAAGGAAAACGCCCCTAATAATGTAGGTGTTGGGGGAAGATTAATTATTGATAGAAGGTAAAATTTTTTTTTATTTATATTTTTAAAGGGTAATTACCATAAGTTTTTGCTGCTTCAATCATCCATTTTAATCGATCAACAGAAATGGCTGGATGAAAATTAGCTGGGGACAACATGAAACCCCCTCCATGTCCTAATGCTTTTATAGCATTTTTAACTGCTTGAGTTACTTCATCGTGAGTTGCATCCACTAGAATATTTCTCGTATCTATATTACCCGATAAACAAAGTTTATTTCCAACTTTCTTTTTGACGAGAACAGGATCCACAAATGGTAGTTCTAAGCACTGAAGACCATCAAAACCTGAATTTACAATGAAATCTAATAGAGATGTTATATCCCCATCAGTATGTAAAATATATTTTCCACCCCAATCATGTATAGAATTTGATACTTCTTGATAGCATGGTAATAGGTATTCATCGAAATATTTTGGATTAATCATAGGCCCTCCTTTATGTGCTATATCCCCACCTTCCAGAAAAACTTTAGCACCACAATCTGCGTAGGCTTGAAAAAGAGTTAATACGTAGTCAGTATTAAATCGAAATCGTTCTTCAATTAATTTTGGATCATTTTTCAAGGCACGAGCAAAATGGTTCATTCCCATTCCCTGCCATACAGGAGGAAATACAGAGGTTAAAGCATTTTGGGCAAAAATACAAATTTTGTCTTTAATATCACGACATTTTCTTAAAACTCCTTTATAAAATTTCTTAGCTCTTTTATATTCCTCTTTTAAATCAGGTTTTGGATATGATTCCCAATCTTCACGATTTTTAATATAACCTCCGTAATAATCTGGATACGGATTCCCATCTATATTTCTAACTTTGTGTCTCTTGCCAAAAATATCTGTCATCTCTGTTCGGCTTTCGAAAATGAATGGGATATATTGGACTCCAACTCCATCGAGTCCTAATTCATATCCTGCTCTAACAGCTTTAGCTAAAGTAGAAATTTCAATATCGAGGAGGATACTATTAATCTTATCAATCCACTCATCTGGATATTCTGTCTCAAGATCGTCAAAGACATCAAAAACAGTTCTTTTTGGTCTTCCCAAAATCTCATCAGCGACATTTCCATCGATATGTATTGTATGGGTGGGAATTCTATCAGGCTCCTCCAGATTTAGAGCGGTCCATATTCGTTCAAAACTATTCATATGTATTTCTTCAATTTAGGATTATTTAATGATTTTATTGATTAGGATTCTATTAAATAAATTTACATCAAAGTAAGATTATTCAGCCTTCAGGTCTAAGTTGGTTTCCCTCTGCTTTATCTAAAGCGTCTTCTTCATCAAGAAAGTAGTAAGATCCCCCAATCCACGAAATAAATGGTAAATTATTATAGCAAAGATTATTAAACCTAAAGACAAAAATGTAATAGTACAAATTATTTTTAACAGTTTTTAATTGTTGTCGAAATGTATATAACTCAAAAGAATTAAAATAAAATTAAAATTAGGAAAAGAAATGGAGTTATCCTTGCCAGATAAAGAAAGATTATTGAATATTACATTGGAAAAAGGAGAAGGTGTTTTTAGAAGATATTGATGTAACAAATACAATATTACGTATAATCAAAAAATAAGTAGGATTTTCTCTGAAAAATTAATATTTATATTTTTTAAATAGATTTGGTAACCACTTAGGTACGTTCTTTTTATACTCAAACCATTGATTGTTAAATAAATCTGCGAGGATTTTTTCTTCGAAATTTACCATCCAGTTATATACAAAAAATACTAGAACAAAAAAGACTATGGAAATTAATGAAATAGACAAAAAGATAAATGAGATGTAAATAAGGAGAATGCCCAAATACATTGGATTCCTCACATATCTAAGAATTCCCTGCGTTATTAATGAATTAGGTGGTTGATGGGATTTAAACAATGCCCGATGAGAGAGATTTATAAAAATTAGAGCAATAATGAATACTATAATACAAATCGACAAACGTACAAGAAATGGAATATAATTGTTTAGGAAAGTCGATATTCGAAAAATGTTTGAATCTAAAATCCAGATTAAGAAAAATATCAATGGTAATACAGTATGATATATATGTGCGTGAGGTATTTCTCTCTCATGACCTTTATGTTTTTTTACCTTCATCTTAGACCAACTATCTTAGAATTATTATTATTTTAGGTTTTTCCTTTATCTTTATATTAATTTTTAATATATATCAATTTTTTACATTTTTTTATAGTTTCTTCATACCTAAAACAGTGATCCAGCCTTCATTATGTTCTTCAAAAATTTGGATATTAAAAAAACCAGCTTTTTTCAAAAATTCTCTGTACTCCTCTGGAGTATGAATAGAAAAATTTCCTAATTTTGCCCATTTTTCAGCTCTTTTTCTTTTCTTTTCATTATTACATATATACCCTTCATTTACTAAAATCAAACAACCATTTGGTTTAAGAACCCTATAAATCTCTTTTAATACACTTATTAAATCTGACCAGAAGTAATATGCTTCAAAACCAGTTATTAAATCGAAATAATTATCATTAAAAGGTAATAAGGACGCAGAACCGTGGTATAATTCTACAATTCCTTTATCAATATATTTCTTATTAATTTTTGTACATATAGAAACAGCTGTTTCTGAATAATCAATTCCATAAACCCTTCCATCTGTTATTATTTCAGCAAAATGTTTTATATTAGCTCCACCACCACATCCAATATCTAGAATAATATAATTTGGTTCTATTGAAAAATTTGATAAACCCCATTTTGCTAACTCAGCATGTCCTTTATTCATACCTTTTGCTATTAATTTTCCTAGTGTGCCATTAGGTTTTCTAACTTGATTTAATAAAGTTTGTTTAAAACCCATTTTTTCATCCTTTGATAAAAATTCTGTTCAATTTTGTAATTCTATTTAATTCCATATAATAATCCCATAGTTTTCAATTCAAATTTTAATAAGTTAGGCATCGGTATCTCATAAGCGCTTTCAATAAAACTAACCTCATGGACTCCCCATTCCTTGATTTGTCTTATTAAATCTTCAATAGTCCCAAATTTTTTTTGATTTTTCAATGTATCCTGGAGAGAAAATGCCCCTCCTTTTCTCAAAACACGAAATGACTCATTTAAAAGCTTTTTTTTATCTTTAATATCTCGAACTTCATGATATACAAAATTACTTACAATAGCATCAAATTCACTATCTTTAAAGGGTAACTTGGAAGCACTAGCTTTTTGAAATACAACTTGATTTTCCACCCCTTCGATTCTGGCATTTTTTTCGCACTTTTTTTTGGAATAATTCCATAATTTTCCCCAATAATCAATTCCCCATACAGCGGATTGAGGAAATTTTTTCGCAAGCTCTATTGCTAATGGTCCAGCTCCAGTGCCAATATCAAGTACTTTTCCCTTCCCATTCCAAGGTAAATTTTGGATAACTAAATACCAAACCTTATATTGTAATCTTTTATTATGTGCTGAGAATTGATAATATAAATATATTAAATAACAAAAAGGCAATAAAAGAAATCCTGCTATTATCCATAATATTATTCTAATTAATAGAAATATTGGTAAGAACGATGGTATTAAAAGGATTATAATAATACCTAATAAGGCATAAAATAAGTTTAAAGGTACCCAATTTCCATAGTTTGCTGACTTTTTAATATATTTTCACCCGTATTAAATGAACTTGTTATAGAAAATTATTCATTGTATTTAAAGTTAGTCATACCTAATTTAATAAAATAAATGTTCTAGAGATTTAGAGAAGGAAGCCTTTATATTATGAATTATAAATCTTTAATAGAAAATTGATATCTTGTTTATTAATTTATAATTTATAGCTAAAATTTTAAACTTTATACTATGATTGATAAACAAATTCTTAGAAAAAATATTACATATTATTATGCTACCAATAGAAAATTTTTAAGAATAATTTTTAATTAAGTAAGAAATCAAATCTATATTATCAATTCTGAACAGATAATTAAATAAAAAAACATTTGTGAATAGTTATGCCGCAATTCAAGATAGTAACTTACATTTTACCAATGAAAATTTCGAAAAAAGATTTCCAACCATACGAATTTGAGGAAATTATGAATAGACATCTGCAAGATGGTTGGAAGGTTATAAATTGTGAATCTATTTATCTTGGTGGTGTCAGCCCAGAAAATGGTATTCACTATACAGCATATCTAATTAAGGATTAATTATTTAACCTAACCTTTTTTTTTTTAATAAATAGTAATAACTTAAAATAAAGATTTATGATTTATCTATGAATTTAGAACAAGCAAAAGAGATTATGGGAGATGAATTTTATAGAGACGCTAATTTTTTAAATTCCATTATTGATCAGTTAAATTTGCCCAAAGATTCTAAAATCTTGGATGTTGGTACGGGACGGGGTCATATGGCAATAATTCTTGCTCTTCAAGGCTATAATGTTATAACGGGAGAACCTGAGGGAACCTTTTGGGCTGATTGGGAGTCTTCTGCAAAAAAAGTCAATGTTGATCATATGATTACGTTTATACCTCTAAATGCTGAAAAATTACCTTTTGAAAGTAGCAATTTTAATGCAGTTTTTCTTTATGCAACATTTCATCATATTGGTAATAAAACAGGTGCTTTAGTAGAACTAATGCGAGTCTTGAAAAATAATGGAGTTTTGGTAATTATAGAATTTACAGATGATGGTGTTGAATTATTAAGAAAGAGATGGAAGGGGCATCCGGATGCTGTGGATCCACGTGATTACTCAAAAGATTTAAATCTTAAATTAAAAGTAATAGAAAGTGAATATTTAAATGCATATCTTTTTAAAAAACAACAATAACCAAGAATGAAGGTAATATATAGTGGAAAATAACATACCTTATAATCTTACCTTAAAAAATCCTATAGAACAATATGCTGAAGTACGAGAGAGTAGTATACATGGTTTAGGATTATTTGCAAAGAGATTAATACCAAAAGGTACAGTTTGGTGGCATGCACGGCAACAGGATGTTTTGATTATAACTAAAAATCAGTTCTTAATGCTTGATACACCTCCTAAAACACCATTGATAAAGAATTATATAGAAATTTTACTCACATATGCATATTATGATGAGATTCTTGATGCTCTGATCTTTTGTTTAGATGATTCAAAATATGTTAATCACTCAGATAAACCCAATACAGGTACCATTGAAGAACATGCATTAAATGCCATTTCTAGAAGAGATATTAAGCCAGGTGAAGAAATTACTGAAGATTATTCAGCTTATAGATTATGTAATTGGTTAAAAAAATATAAAGAATTTTTTGATCCTTCTTGTTGGTAGATGATAGCATTTAATATTATTTAAAAAGATGATATTAGAACTAAAATCCCTACAAGAATAAATATTGTTGTAGAAATTAATTTTAAATAAAGTTTAGGTACTTTCCGGGCAATAAATGCCCCCAAAAGAATCCCAATCCATGCTACAGAGATTAAAGCTAAAAAAGAACCTATCCATACTTCAATTGGAGCATTATAGATTGAGGCGAGAGAAATAGTTAAAATTTGGGTTTTATCTCCTAATTCCATTATAAAAATATAGACAAATCCAGCTATGTATGGATTATTCTTCAATTTAGTAAACTGAATTGATGAATTATCTGGTTTGTCTATAGAATTATCGGGATTTTTTGAATCATATTTTTTATTTTCTCTTTGTTTTCTCTCAGAATAAGCTTTTTTAAGATTTAGTGCTTCTATAATTCCTATTAATATAAAAATAACTCCAGAAACAATTGATATTATGAAAAGAGGGATAAATTTTGTAATAACGGTGCCAAAAAATACACCAATGGTAACTAATATTACAAATCCTAACGATACTCCAATGCCAACTTTATAGAATTTGTTATATTCTAATGCAAGATTAAAAACAATAAGTTGAGTTTTATCCCCTAATTCTCCAATAAATAAAATGCCATAAACAATTAAGATGGTAGCAATATTCACATTATTATTAATTTATAAAGATTAAAATCAGTTTGTAAATCAGGATAATGATTTTTTTACATATATATATAACCGAATTAAAAAATTGAAGGTAAGATAAGTTTTAGGTCGTATTTTGCAAATGTTTCAATTATAAATATTAGAAAAGAATTATTGGATATATACAATTTTGATTTTAAAATTAGAGATAAAAAATGATTAAAAATAAAATTCCTCCGGGATGTTATGTATTTCCTGCTCCTGTTGTACTTGTCGGAGCAAATGTAAATGGTAAAGCCAATTTTAATGCAATTGGATGGGTAGTTGGTCTTGAGTTCACTCCTGCTTTAATATCTATTTGTTCAAATCAGGCACATTATAATAATATCGGCATAAAAGAGAATAAGACTTTCAGTGTTAATACACCAACAGTTGATATGGTAGAAAAAACCGACTATTGTGGTATAAAATCAGGTAGGAGAGTTGATAAATCCGAAGTTTTTGATGTCTTTTATGGTGAATTAAAAACTGCACCGATGATCAAAGAGGCAGCGTTAAATCTTGAATGCAAACTTATTCATACAGTAGATACAAAAGAAATTTCAGACACTAAAATGGGACATGATCTCTTTATTGGAGAAGTAGTACAAGCTTATGCTGAGGAAAAATATTTATTGAATGGGGTACCAGATTTAGAAAAGATTAAGCCTTTTGTATTATCAGGCTCAAGAAATCGACAACGATACTATAATATCGGTGAAGAACTTGGTATAGCATGGAGCATAGGGAACAATTATAAGAAGGAATAGAAAAAACATTTTTTTTTTAGATTTTTTTCTTTTTGAGAAAGCCTTATTAATTATCGAAGAACATAATATTTCATATTCATTTTATTTTATACTGACTTTTAAGGAAATTAATGATATAATCCTTTACTTTACCTCTGTCAGGTAAACTTGCTACCATCCCATATATGGCGGCATCTCCCTCAGAAGAATTTCCTGGATTTTCAACGACCTCTTTAACAGAATCTCTAAGATCTTTGAGAAATGTATCAACAATTTGAGAATGGTGGGGATTAACCATCATATGCAGGGCATTGGGGAATTGAATTCGATCTAAATGCCATCCTTTTTTATCCATTACGTCTCCTAAATTGTATATATCAATCTTATCGGAAGTAAAAGAAAATACACTCATTACAGGTTTGCCAATAATGTATAACTCGGGTATTTCATTAATCCCATTTATTAATTTCTTTGAAGCATCCATGACAATCCTAGCTAAGTTCAAATAACCATCAATCCCCAAAGATCTCATTGCCGCCCACGCAGCTGCAATTGCTCCTCCAGGACGAGTTCCTCTCATACCCGGTGAAATATAAATGCCACCTGACCAATCTGTATATACAGAAAATTGATATTTCCAAACTCTTTCTTTACGATATAATATGGTTGATGCCCCTTTTGCACCATAACCATATTTATGTACATCAGCAGAAATAGATGTAACACCCGGAACCGTGAAGTCAAAATCAGGAACTTCATACCCAAGCTTCTTAACAAAAGGAAGCATAAAACCACCAAGGCATGCATCAACATGCATTCCGATTCCACAAGATTGAGCGATTGGTGCAAGATTTGAAATTGGATCGACAACACCTCTCGGAAAATCGCAAGCAGAGCCTACCATAAGGATTGTATTATCATTAAGCGCTTTTTCCATGGCTGTTACGTCCGCTCTATGAGTCTGATCATCCACAGGTACTCGAATGCATTTTACGCCAAAATAATCAGCACCTTTATCGAAAGCGGGATGAGCTGAACTAGGAAGAACCATTTCGGGTTTCTTAATGTGAGGAAACTTGTCTCGTGCCCAATCTCTATATGTTTTTATTGCCATTAAGATGCTCTCAGTTCCCCCAGAGGTCATACTTCCGCAACATCTCTTATCCCCATTGAATAAATCAACAGTCATGGAAATAACTTCTGTTTCAAATTTCCTTAGACTTGGAAAGGCCATAGGACTTAATGCATTTTTTGAGAAAAACATTGTATAAGCTTTTTTCAACATCTCGGTGTGCTTATCTGTAGCGTGATAAACTAAGCTCCACACTTTGCCTTCTCTCCAATTTGTATCTTCTTGGCGAAGCGCTTCCATTTCTCCCATCAAGTCTTCTTCAGGAATACTGTTATCAGGTATAACTACTTTAGGTCTAGCCATTTTTTTCACTAAATCAATGTAATCTCTTTACTATTACATTTATTACTTAAATAATAAAGAAAAGTGCAATGAATTTTTAAACCCTTTTATCTAATCTGTTCACATTTAAGTCAAAACTTCATTGAAAAGTAGTATTTTCAAAAATAAAATTGATTTAGTAAGGGAAAGTCATTGTTTTTCCTATTATACCAAGATAACATTTCTCTCTGAATTGAGTTTTAAATACTTTAATATTCTTTGTGCAATGACATAAATTAACTGAATAAATATATGGTTTTAAGATGTTAACATCTTCATCACTGAACTTAAATCCATGAAAGCCTCCAATTAAATGTAAGGGCTTATTATCAGGTATCCCAATTAATTCTCGGTCATTTAGAAAATAATTTAATCCTGGATGGCAACAACCAGATATTAAAATAAACGAATCCTTAGTTTTAATGTAGCAAGCTTGTTCATAAATCCCACCATAATCAGGAGACATATAAGCGTTAGTTATGTAGATTTGGTTTCCTATATCCTTTATTACTCCTCCCTCTTCAACAAAAATCATATTTTTGTGAGGAAGTGAATCTCCTACTTTTTTTACTGGTTTTTTCCAGTACTTATGAACATAAACAGGGACATCTGGGTTATATTTTAATATTCCTGATAAACCATTGGTATGATCATAATGATTATGACTTAAAATAACAGTATTAATCTCTGGGGCACTAATACCATAATTAATTAAATTTTTAAGTAGAACATCCTCTTTTGTACCAGTATCAAATAATATTTTTTGATGATCTAATTCAATTAACAAGGAAAATCCAAAAGATTTAATGTATCCTGGTTCAGCGCCATTTAAGTCATCAACAATTATAGTTAATTTGACAGCCTGCATTATGAAAATTTTTATGTCTTTTTTTATGTTAAAAAAAGGAGGATATATTATGAATTTAACTCAATTTTGTAATATTATAAATTTATTTTATGATTATGTTAAAGTATACTTTTTTTTATTTAAGAAATATTATAATTTCTTAGAATGGGTTTCTTTACTTACAGTTTTTATGACTTCAAGAATTTTAAGATTTCCTTTACAGTATTTATGCACATGTGTAAGTTAACTGATAGTCTAGTTGGTTTCTGGAGCGGGATTTTTAATTATTTAAACAAATAGTAAAAGTTTTTTATCATATTTAATTTACATTTTGAGTAGAAATAAAGTTTGATTAAAAATGGCAGGACTTACTTATTCTGTAGCAGAATTTAATACTATAATAACAATGCTAGGATGTTTATGTGCAACCGTACAAGCAGCCACAGGAGTCTATGCATTTCATTATAAAAAAAAAAAAGCTCTATTAAAGACTAATGATGTTTTATTCAGGTCTCATAGGGCATTTGGGAGTTTTGCAACTACTTTATATTTTCTTGGATTATTTGCTGGAATGGTTGGATTTTTTGGGGGAATCTTTTTTGGAGAACCGCCATTCGAAGGTACGGATTATAGTTACAATTTTCACGTGTGGCCTAATTTTGCTATTTTAGCAATAATAGTTTGGAAGACTTATCTCTCCTATTTTAAGAAACCTTCTATTTATAAAAAAGCTAAGTGGTTAGGAATTGCTACATTCTTAGGGTGGGCTTATCTTTGGATTACTTCTGCATTTTCTTATTATCTAAGGACAATACCACCGAATGAGCAACATGAGCCACCTAGGTATTTATTACCTATTGAATTATTTTGGCTTCAAGTAATAATTCCATTTATAATTGGAATATTCTTAGGTTTATTGATTTTGAGATCTGCTGATAGAATAGAAAAAAAAAAGATAAATAAGTAAAAAAAAAGATATTTTAATATTTCTTTAAATGTATCTTTGATCGAGATTAGTTTGAAATTGTACATTTAAATGTGTTTGATTTTGAGCTTGATATCCTCCTCGTTTTGATACCAAGTAGAACTGCACCAAAATTCCATTATGTACCAAAGTAATTCCTCGCCATTTATTGTCATCAGTATTAAAATCAACTACGTTTCCAAGTCCAACTCCTTCTCTTTCAGTGTAATTGCATTTAATATTTAGTATAGTATTAATTAAATCAATATGAAAATCGATATTTTCATTTTTACGTGGCTTTTCTTTAAACCTTAAAGCTTCAATTGAGAATGCTTTTAATATGTCCTTACTCATTATTTTCCAAGCTTGTGGGTTTGCGTAAAATTCGATACCAATAAATTCACCATTAATAAAAACAGCTATTCCACATTGATTTTCTATGTTTTCAAAGTTTTTCCATATTTTATTAATTTCCTTGTTAGAACCTTTTGTCATTTCGAGATAACTTTGTGTTGGTGCTGTAGTTGTTGAATAATTCATTTCAGATCTATGAGATTGAATTTCATTCCAAACTGCCCCTTGTCCACCAGCGGAAATTGCTTCAAATGCAACATTAGGATGTAATCGCATTTTAGCAGATTTGAAACCACGACCGCCAGTATAATTCCACCTTGACTGTTCTATACATTTGGCTGGGACTATATACTTCTGATTAACTTGTCCTGGATTTTGCTTGAAAACATTTCGTTTTCCTCCTGCTGGAAGCAGAATTGGTTCCCAAATAGTTCTATCTTGTTTACCACCTTTCACAGTCATTCCAAAAGGAATAAGTATTTGTTTATCGCTTTTATTTATGACTTCCAGTTGATTGACTGTATCAGTTTCAACAATTTCAATTAATTCTAATTCTTCAGCTTCTTTAATACTAATGAAATCAATAAATTTATCAGCCTGAATAATGAGAGGGATAACAGCCATATTCTCATAAATTTGAGGATTTCCCAATTTAAAGTTTGCTAAGGGATCTTCAAACAATTTCATAGCAAATTGAATACTTTCATTTTTCAATATCATTCATCCTCCTTTTTATTATTTTTTATATTTTCCTTCATAGAACCACTCTCCTCTTCATAAAGTGGATCTACAAATTGATTTACTATATTTTTACCATTTTTTGTTAATTCTACCCCGTAGCTGACCTTGAATTTTCCTCCTCCTCCTATACCATTAATCCGAGTTCCTTTCTCTTTTGGAATTTCTTTCTCATCTAATTCCTCTGTATGAGTTCTTATTAGACCACCTCTTTTCAGAGCATTTAAGTGATAATTTATATTTTGTTTTTGAATTCCTATATTATCAGCAAGTTTTTTAGGTCTTTGAGGACTTTCGGAAAGTTCTTTCAAAATATCAGCTCTCACGGGATTCCTAAATACGATACCTACTTTTTCAAAAATTGGTTTTTTCTTTTTTGCTTCTTTCTTTGCCATTTTTATCCACCTTATTTAACTCTGTGAAAAAAGATATCTGTATCAATAAACATGAATTTGCTGAAATCTAATCTGTATAGCATACAACCACACAATGGACAAGTATACTTCTTATTTCTATTTTTCACATTAATTAATCTAAATGTAAATCCACACGTTGGACATGTAATTATCTGGATAGATTCAACTTCATTATTATTAAACTGTATATTCTCTTCTCTCATAACAATCATATTATTCTTTTTACGGTAAAAATGTTTTTTACTGTAAAGATATATATGTACTTGCATATTTAAATGTTTGTAATTTTTTTGGGAAAAATGTAAGTTATTTTATTGGAAATGGCATTTAAGCAATTGAAATCTATATTGAAAAGTAAATATAGTTGATATAAAAAAATGTAATAATTATTTGCTTTGATATCCTAAGGAGAAAGCTTTCAAATTAACATCAATGGCTTTTTTTGGAACAACTCTAGGGATTATTTCCTTTAATTGTTCTATTTTTATTGGAAAATCACTTATTTTGGCCAATGCTCCTAATAAAACCACATTCGAGGTAAGAGGATTACCAGTTTGATGTGCCAGATTTAAAGCATCTACAATAAGAATATTTTTAGTTACTTTATTTAGTTTTTCTAAAATCATTTCGATTGAGGTATATGGTACTTCAGGATTTTTAACTCGCTCATAAGTACTCTGAACTGGGTGCCAAATATAGTTATTTAGAATAATATTTCCATCGGGTTTCAAATATTCTATGTATCTAAGGGTTTCTATTGCTTCCATTCCTAGTAAAACATCCGCTTCTCCATAAGGAATTAAAGGAGAGTATACATTCTCACCAATACGGATATGAGTATAAATCGAACCTGAACGTTGAGCTAAGCCATGGGTTTCTGCTGTTCTAATTCCTAAACCAAACTCAGCACAGGCAAGTCCTAATATATTTGAAACTAACATTAATCCTTGACCGCCAACACCACAAGTCATTATATTATAAGTCATCTCGCACCTCCCTTGCTGTTTGATAATGCTTAATAACATCTGTAGGGGATCGATCCTCATGATTAGTATAAGGACAAATGATTGAACAAACTCCACATCCATCACACAATTCAGGAGAAATATGTGAAGAGTAGCCTTTCCATGTTTTACCTTTTTCATCAATAAATTCTGATGATGTGTTTTCCATTTTTATTGCAGGACAATAGAAATCACGCATACATGTATGACATTTACGACAAATATCTTGATCTACATAATAAGGTTGGATTTTTTCCCCTCTTTTTCTCTTATTTCGATCGTTCCACAAAGCACATGGTCCCCGAGATATAATAATAGTGGGTCCTTTTTTCTGCATCGCATCTTTAAATGAGGGTATACAATTTTTTGCATCAAAACAATCATTAATAATAATGTCTTTAAAACCTATCCCTTTTAGTACATTTTCAATTTGAATTTTATTTTTAGGAATTGCTGTTGGTCCATAATCAGATCCAGGATTCATTTGTTGACCAGTCATAGCGGTCACCGAATTATCGAGAACTATTACTATAACATCTTCGTTATTGTGACAAATATTTACCATCCCTGGTAGACCTGCATGAAAGAAAGTACTATCACCGATTACCGAAATTACTTTCTCTTTAGAAGCTAGTGATATCCCACTACCTGTTCCTAATGTTGCACCCATGGCCAATAATAAATCATCAGGATTCAGTTTTGAATAAATATCGTTATTCAGTAGGAGCATTGAGTAGCATCCGATGTCATTCATGAATGCTATTTCATTAGATTTTCCACTTATAGCTCTACTCAATGCCCAGAAAGTTGCTCGATGTGGACAGCCGGGACAAAATACAGGAATTCTGGTAGGTAATATGGATTTTAATTTATTTCTATTTTCTAAGAGGGAATTATAATTGATATCGCTTTTAATGTTATAGATTTCTCTAAATACATTAAAAACAATTGGTATATTATATTCAAAAGCTTCGCTAAAGTGCCCAGATTTCTTTCCAATTATTTTAATGCTAGGATTTACTTCTTTTGCCAGACTTTTTACATTTAATTCAAGATAAGGTGATAATTCTTCGACTATTATTACGCCCTTCAGTTTTTTTATAAATTTACTAATGAGTTTTTCAGGAAGAGGGTATGTAGTACCTAATTTCAAAATAGGTGGTCTAATATCAAGTTTGTTGCATACTTCTAATACATAATTATATGAAACTCCTGAAGTTATTACTCCAAAATTAGAATATCCTTCAATTATTGAATTAAAATGAGATTCTTCGAAATCATTTCTGATATTATTTCTTCGCTCTAGCATTTTTAGTTTATATTCTCTCGCTTTAGAGCCTACGGTTGAATATTTTTTATTCACTTCCCTAAAACTGGATGCTTTAAACTCCATTCTTTTTAGTGGCTCTAAGGGTACAATAGTGGATTGATGGTTTATTCGAGTTGTCGTTCTTATTAAGACAACAGTTTGGAACTTTTCTGAGATCTCAAATGCTTGTTTTACCATTTCCTTAGCTTCGACAGGATCGGAAGGTTCTAACATAGGAATATAAGCATTTGAAGCAAAAAAGCGTCCATCTTCTTCACTTTGAGAAGAATGACAAAATGGGTCATCAGCAAATACTAATACACATCCTTTATTTATTCCAGTGTATCCTAAACTGAAAAAAATATCAGAAGCAACATTTAATCCTACACTTTTCATGGCTGTTAAAGATCTTTGACCTCCCATAGAAGCACCAGCTACAATTTCAAGAGCAACTTTTTCATTTATCGCAATTTCCATTTTTATGTCAAATTTATCTGATATTTGATAAAATGTATCTAAAATTTCTGATACAGGAGATCCTGGATAAAATGCGACAACTTTTACATCTGATTCGAGTGCTGCTCGTACAATAGCTTCATTACAAAAAAGAAAAGCGTTGGTCTTATCTTCAGAAATTACATCTGATATCATTTAAATAATTCACTTAAGTCAAGTATATAAGATTTTGTATACAATATGGAGATCTAAACTTCTTTACAAATAATTCTAATTATTATTTTTTATAAAAAATATCTATATAGTATCAATTTTAGAAGAATTCTTTGGAGATCACTAAATAACTTTAAAAATATACCAATTCTAAAAACGTTTTTTCATAAAAATAATATATTCTATCCTTGTAAATAATAGAATTCCCCCCAGTAGTAATGCTAGTCCTAAAGACATTAATAAAGGAGAGGCATTATCTGGAGAGTATAGAAAGCTTATAATCCAAATAGTCAAAAAAACTATACCTATAAAAATTATTAGTAAAGAGATATTCCTAATTTTCCTATCTAATTTATCAAATTCTTGCATTTTTTTTGTAAAAACTATGAAAATAGGGATCTTTTAATATAACGTGAAAGATAGATTAAACAAATTAAAGCGAAAATTCCGAATACAATTATAAATCCATGAATAGCATAAATTTGGATCTCAACGACAAAACCAGAGACAATTGGTGTTATCCCAAATCCAATACCTATTAGGATCTCATTAATTGTTGAATACTTAGAAGTATTTTTTACTGTACCATATTCAAGCATAATTTTCATCCCCACACCATGTATAAATCCTAAGAAAAGACCAACCGAAGCGATTACGATTGAAATAAGCCATATATTTCCAAATAAAATAATTAATAGAGCAGTTACGACAACCATGGTCACACCCAAAAGAGAAGCAATTTTTCTGTTATAGGTTTTCATTGAATTGATCCAAGTTAGTCCTATAAGTTGGGTGAATTGAACTCCACCTTGGACAAGATAAGTAAGCCAAGTAGGGGTATGAGAGGAGATAAAATATTTTAAAAGAATTGGATACCCAAATATAAAAATAGATTTAGATGTTGCCAAAAACATAATACTCAACCAAGAAAATAGGATAGGATATATTATCATTGGTGTCTGGGAATTTATAACTAAATCTTCTTCAATATCTAAATGAGAGAGAGGATCTTCGGTTTGATATATTACCTTATCTTCTAAAATTACCAATTTTTCCTCCGTCTTTAAGAAGAAACTAATAGGAATTAACAATATCGAAAAACTCCAAGAAATTATCATAGCGAATAAATCACCAATAGATAAAGCCCATAAAAAGCCTACAATGAGTCCAAAGATAAATCCAAAATTCCAAGAAAAATTAAAAACAGCAAAATTCTTTTTAGATTTTTCAATACTGCTAACTCTTTGCCATTTACTTAATAAACTAAGACAATTTGGCCAAAACAAACCCATATTCAATCCTGCTAAAATTCGAATTATGATTAAGAAAATCGGTTCCGGATATATAATTTGGAGACCAGTTAGAATAGGTGTGAGTATTGCATTAAGTATTAAAGCGTTTCGAACACCTAGATACTTCGTGGTAAGAATCTGTCCCACAAGTGGGGCTATAATATAAATCAAGGCTCCTGCGGCACTTATGAATCCTAACACACTCGGATCAACACCTATAATAAAAAACAGGTAATTTGATAGAGCTCTTTCAAAAATTGAGGTGTAAAACAACCTTATAAAAGAAATTAAAAACATTGGCCATGTCCGATAATAGGGTGAAGAAAAATCGTTTTGTGCCAAAATGCTAACCATTTAAAATATAGTATAATTATAGAATATTTTTTGGCACATATAGTTTCTGATTTCTTTTTTATATTATATTCAAATTTCACAAATTAACTTTTTCAATTCCAACTCTATTGATTTGTAACCTTCGACCAAACAGATTCCATTTACGTATAAAATATCATAATTCGAGTTTTTGAGATTTTCTTTAATAAATTTTT
>Ga0209427_10003951_pt1 | contig 17261 bp, 18 predicted proteins | sample DeeMarSWOR136_30_FD_187465 | JGI IMG/M metagenome (GOLD analysis project Ga0209427, IMG submission 187465) | Marine sediment microbial communities from White Oak River estuary, North Carolina - WOR-1-36_30 (SPAdes) (version 2) | ecosystem: Environmental > Aquatic > Marine > Intertidal zone >...
AGAGGCGGGCAATCCCGGTATCCAGAGGAATAGTCAGCAGGACCGGGATATTCTCTTTACGGCAGTATTCCTCTACCCTGGTATCGCCGGTCCCGGCCCGGTTGATAATCACGCCGCACGGTATTTTGAGTTCTCTCACTGTTTCCACGGCCAGCGCCAGGTCATTAAGACCGAAGGGTGTGGGCTCGGTTACCAGCAGGCAGAAATCACTGCCCTTGATTGACTCCACTACCGGGCAGGAAGTGCCTGGTGGGGCATCAATAATGACGATCTTGTTATTCTCTGCCTTCCCTTTAACCCTTCTGATTACCGGCGGGGCCATAGCCTCGCCCACGGTAAGCCTGCCCTGTACGAAGTCTACCATATCCGAGGTGCCCGACTCTACTGAGCCTGTTTCTTTTTCCACCTCGCTGATGGCTTTTTCGGGGCAGAGGTAGCTGCAGGCGCCGCAGCCGTGACAGAGCTCAGGGAAAGTCAATATATGCTCGCCGAAGACCGCGATGGCATGATAGACGCATACATCGGCGCACCGCCCGCAACGGGTACACCTGGCTTCATCTACCTGAGGAACGGGTATACAGACCGCCTCGGTGCTGTTGATAACCGGCTTCATGAAGATGTGGTCATTGGGCTCCTCGACATCACAATCAAGCAACTGTATTTTATGACTGTCCATAAGAGAAAGAGCAAGGCTGGTAGCCACCAGTGTCTTGCCGGTGCCGCCTTTGCCGCTGGCAACCGATATTATCATCCTATCCTCTCACCATCCTGGTGCCGCACCTGGGGCAACTCATGTTATAACAGGGTGTTCCCTGCTGGTGAACCACCTTTTCCCCGCAACTCGGGCAGACGCAGTTACCGCCCGGTCCGGCGCCGGCCCGGCTGCCTCCCATTCTACCACCTCTACGGGTACCTCCGGATGGAGGCCCGGTTCCATCTCCTCTGGGCATAATAACACCTCCATTATAGGTTAATTTCTATCATCGTCCCATACCTCTTCCCCTGCCTCTCCTCCTGCCCTGACCCGCACCGGAGTTGGCAGCTGCATTCGGCTGGGAACTGGTCTGATACTTGCCCGCCTTGTAGTCTCGTACGGCGTCCTGTACCGTGCCGGCAACCCCGGTCACAACTTCGATCCCGGCAGCAGCTAAAACCTCAAACGCGTTGGGGCCGCAGTTACCGGTGAGTACTGCCTGCGTTCCCTTGCCGACAATTGTCTGAGCAGCGGAGATTCCTGCTCCACCCGAAGCCATGGCACTGGAGTTTTCTATGGCTTCAAACTGCATTGTCTCCGCATCAACGATGATAAAATACCGGCAGCGGCCAAAACGGGGGTCAATCTGAGCCTCCAGGTTGGGGTTCATGGCTGATACAGCAATCTTCATAAACGTCTCCCTCCCAGAGATGGGTATTTATAATACCCCCCGGTCTCCTTTTTTCTTACTCCTTCTTTTCCAGTTCCTGGATTCGGCGCTCGATGTCCTCGAGGTGGCCTTTCATAACGTCGGCCTGTCCTTTCAGGAATCCCAGTTCTTCGTCTCTCGTTGGTGCCGACCAGTAAGGAGCTATCCCGGGGGCAGCATAAGGAGCTATTCCACCCCATAGACCGGGGTGCCAGCAGCGTGGTAGTCCGCCCCGCCCGCGACCAATATAGGGCCATGGCGGAGAACTGCCTCTGAAACCAAATCCTCTTCCGTATCCATACATCATCGTCTCACCTCCTTTCGCCAGTTTTACGTAGGCAGGCACTACCTCACGTATAGCGTCCACCGGACATGCATTGATACAAATACCGCACTGGATGCACAAATCTTCGTTTATTATGGCTACATCATCACGGATGGTGATAGCCTGCCTTGGGCATGCATCAACACAACTCCCGCAACCGGTACATTTAGCCTTATCGATTCTGATCATACTTTACCTCTCCATAGTCAGAAGTAGCACTCCCTTAATCTGCCGGAAGGTCGCTCCCTGACTTATGCAACGCAGCACGGTCTCCGGGTCTATTACTCGGGTACCTGAAACGGCGCTGATGCCATAGTCGAATAAAACTGGTGATAGAGGAGCTGTTCCTCCCAGTACGACAATATATGCATTGGATTTACAGAAACCCAGCAAGCCCTCTATGGTCTGATTGGTAAAAGCGGTACCGGTTATACCGACAACATCTGCCCGGGGAAGAAATTTATCGGCTTCCGTTTCGGTAAAATCTCCTTCCTGAGGATTTTTCTCTATCACCCATAGCTCACTCACTGCCGTACGAAGCCTGGGTATAAAGGGAAAGTGCCCAATAATTGCCACCTTCTTGCCTTCCCCCTTCTTGAACAGAAGATCGCCAGCATTAAGCTCAGTGCAACGCTGCTCATCAACATCAATAAGCGAATTTATGGTAGCCATTCCTATAGCTGCCTCGAGAGGACTTGTCGAGAGAGCCAGACGAGCCAGCCCAGCAGCATCTCTGCTCAGTAAAAGCCCGGCTTCATTCACCGGGGTATTATTGTGGTGGGGACCGGGGTCGTGAGGTGTCGATGCCAGGCCGCAGTTTCGGGTTACTACCGCCGTTTGAAAAGTCCCCTGGCGTATCTCCCTTACGGGTGCTTCGTAGTTTAAGGTAGAGAGTAAATCTTCAATAATTTTCATCTTTTCAATTATGTGGGACGTCGTGCCTCTTCCGCCTGAGAAAGACTACTAGGTACCGCTAGTTTGAAGGCAGTTTGGTAGTCTAGGCATAATTGCATAATTCCTTCGTATATATTGAGCATATGCTCATAATTATTATAATAAAGAAATAGTAAATCGTCAATAGTTTATTACTTCTAAAAGAGAAATTATATGGCGAATAAGAGTATTAAATGTTCCGTCAAAAGACTCTTTGAGGGTGGCTGAAGAGTATCCTAGATTTTCACTTTTTACAATATCCGTTGAGACTAAACGAATCCTCTTTATCGTTGGTAACTCACGCACAAATTGAACCTAGAGTTACGAAATTGCTGTTCCACTATTTAGTTACGCTAGCATACTTGATGCTTCCGGGCACTCTCAATCACAGTACCACGCTGGTGTTCGCCATCATAGTACCATGTCACTTAACCTGACAGGACCTCCCCCATAAAGAACCATTTAATACTTTTTTCCCGGTCTTTATACCTTATTTCTATTCATATAAATTATGTCATCTGGCTGCCCTATTGCCATATTATTTGGACAGTAGTATTATTATATAAATAAATTTAATATGCCAGGAGGCCATATATATTGCCTTGATACAGTGGCAGCCTGGATTAAGCTGATATGTGAGAATTGCTTTAAGGCTGAGTATGGTTATTCCCTACCGCGATAGCGACGGTGTCGTCAGGGTATAACCTCCTTTATTCGGCGGGAAGATATCTTTCAGGAGTAATGTCCGACCGGTCTGTATTGCCGTAAATCCATATTTCTCTCGAATGCGGTCAATGGCTTTATTAAGCTTCTCCAGCCTCATATCCGATGTATCCAGCATACCAAGCTGTTTCTCCCTCACCAAGCTGCTGACACCGATACCAATCAGCCTCACGGCCTGCTTGCCTGAAGACAGCTCTTTATTCATCAGTTTGCGACCGGCATCAAAGACAGTCTGGTCGGAATCGCTGGACTGACCCAGTGTCTGCTGACGCGTAATCGTCGTGAAATCGGCGTATCGCAGCTTTATGTTGACACACCTTGCCCGCTTACCCTGGCGGCGTAAAGCGCCGCCCACTTTCTCGCTGAGGTAACGGAGTGTTGCCAGCAGCAGCTGCCTGTCCCCGGTATCAGTCCCAAAGGTTGTTTCTCGACTGATAGACATGGCTTCTCCCGGGTGTTCCACTTTTCTGTTATCAATGCCATTAGCGTGTTCATGAATCACAACCCCATAAGTCCCGAAGTGGCTTTCCAGCACGTCCGAGGGTAAAGCCGCCAACTGCCCAATGGTACCGACACCCAGTTTAGCCAGGACCTGCTGGGTCTTTTTACCTATTCCCGGTAATTGCGCCACCGGCAGCGGAGCCAGAAACGAACCCTCTTCGCCCGCCGGCACCTCCACCAGTCCGTCCGGTTTGGACACATCGGAGGCGACTTTGGCCACTATCTTACAGGCGGCGATGCCTATTGAGGCACAGATGCCGAGCTCATCCTTAATCTGTTTCTTTATGGCTGCGGCCATCTTATTGATAGAGCCATGGATGGATTCAAATCCGGTAACATCAAGGTACGCCTCATCCAGTCCCAAAGGCTCGAGATAGGGCGAGAAATCAGCCAGAATAGTCATAAATTTCTTTGATACGTCGCGGTATCTCCGGAAGTTGCCCACGATGAAAACCGCCTGGGGGCAGAGCCGACTGGCCGTTATCAGCGGCATCCCGGAGTGCAGTCCGAAGGTGCGCGCCTCGTATGAAGCCGCCGCAACCACCCCACGCCTGTCAGGTTTGCCACCGACCACCACTGGTTTACCCTTCAGCTCAGGATTCAACACCTGCTCCACGGAGACGAAAAAGGCATCCAGATCAATATGCATTATCCGGCCAACCATCACTCCTCCCGCCTCACCAACTCCTTAACTCTACGATCGAAGATGCTTCTCTCCAGCAGGACGCGGCGTCCGCATTTAAGACATTTGATACCGATATCCGCCCCCAGCCTCACCACCCGCCACTCGTAGCTGCCGCAGGGATGGACTTTTTTAAGTCGGACAACGTCACCGAGCTTTATCTCCATGACCATACCAAGGACACCTAGGTAGCGGGATCGGATAATAACTGGTTAATGCGGTCTCTCAGTTCCTCCGCCGCCTGCCTGGCCGCCCGGGCGAAGTCCTCCCCCATCGAGGCGTATATTATCTGCCGCGACGAGTTGATAATCGTCTTCTGCCTGCCGGCATCAGCCCCGTACTCTACCACCTGAGCCAGTTCCCCACCCTGCGCCCCGACGCCCGGTATCAGGATTATTATATCCGGATACCTCTGACGTATTAATTTCAACTCCCCGGGATAGGTGGCCCCGACCACCAGTCCCAGATTGCCGTGAGTATTCCACTGGCTGACCTTCTCAGCGACCACTTCAAAAAGCTGTTGACGGTTGCCATTGATGTCACATTCAAGAGACTGAAAATCAATGGCTCCGGGATTGGACGTGCGGCAGAGTACCAGCACACCGCGGTCGTGATACTCTATGAAGGGTTCCAGGGAGTCGAAGCCCAAGTATGGGCTGACCGTGGTGGCATCAAAGTTGAAATAATCGAAAAGGCTGCGGGCGTAGGCCTTGACCGTGTTGCCGATATCGCCCCGCTTGGCATCGACTATTGCCGGTATTCCCCCAGGGATGTAGTCTCTGGTACGCTTCAGGGCTTCCAGTCCTTCGTTTCCAAGTGCCTCGTAGAAGGCAATGTTCGGCTTATAGGCACATACCAGGTCAGCGGTGGCGTCAATAATTGCCTTGTTAAACTCAAAGACCCCGATTCCCCCCGGCATCTGCGCCGGGTCGGGGTCAAGTCCGACACACAGCAGGCTCCGGTTCTCCTGGCTGGCCCTGGCCAGCTTCTCAACAAAACTCACATCCACCTCGTAGAGGATTTATCCCACAATTGACCGTCAATAAGGGTATTTACCGACTTGAGAATCTTCACCGATAATAAGGTTGACCGCTGGTCGGTCAGCTTGAAGCATCATACTGCGTCGTCAGTGCTTCCGGAGGGAGCATATTGGCCAGAATTCTCTCCATGGCCATGGTATGGCTGCAAAGACCCCAGCTTGAGAAAAAGCGGCAGGAACAGTGCCACTGGCCGTCTTTATAGCTGGTATCGTATTCGTCGTTCTCACCGCGGAACTTAACCGCCAGCTCGTAGAAGGTAACCCTGTCTGTTTCCTCAGCATAACGTTTGGCTTTTTCGATTTTACCAATCAGACTTGACTGCATTATCGTTACCTCCTTAACTCAAAGAGCACTGTCTCTGCCGAGCGCAGTGCTCTGTTTCATTTCCGGTATGAAGACACACTATCTTTACCTATATGTGTCATATCTCATTCCTTCATCACTTACTAAATTCTACTCCCTTTTTTAGGATATGTCCAGCCAGTACAGATAACAAACCTCTGAAATTTTCTGTTCTCTTTAGGATAATTAATCTCTTGATCTTTAGAAATATTTCAACACTACTCCTCTCATTATTTTCTCCTTCTCTTGAGCCGGTATGTCTATAGTCATACGTTTGCCTGTTTATTTGCTAGCTAGCCCTGAATAACTATCAGTGTAGACACCCTTGTCGGCTAAAGCTATCTCACCTATTATGACTTTATTAATCCTATTCTGGATGTACTGTAACCTGAATAATGTACAATGCTGCCGTTCCGGCAAAATACGCCATTTAAAAAGGAGACTCACCGATGGCCGTATCTGTTGAATCACAAGAAATGCATCGGAAGGGAAATGGCAGAGGAAAGGTACGAGTAAAATCCCAGGAAGTAGAACCGGCCGAGTCAGCTTCACCACCGGCACCGGGAGTAATCTACAGCAAGCGGTTTAACTACCGTCCCTTTACGGCACCACCACTTAAAGCATACATGCCCATACTGGGCAGTGAAAGAACAGAAAGGCTGCAGCGAGCTGTCGAGCGCTTGAAAGGCCTCAAGGTGCTGGAACTAAACGCTACAGCGCAGGGCGGCGGTGTCGCCGAGATGCTCTACAGCTCCGTGCCCTTTCTGAATAATCTCGGCATCGAGACCGAGTGGAAGGTTATCACCGGGAATCCGGAATTCTATGAATGTACCAAAGGACTTCATAATCTGCTGCAGGGCATGAAGGGCAACTTCACCCAGGAGATGGAAAGGGCTTATTATGGTACCATTGCCGACTGTGCCCGCAACGAAATAATCGACCGTCATTCGGATATTATAATGGTCAATGACCCTCAGCCGCTCGGTCTGGCCCGTCACCTCAAGAAGTCCGGTGAAACCTGGCTCTGGAGGTGCCATATAGATATCGAAGAGACACCTATAGAAACCAATCCCGGTCTCTGGGACTTCATGACCAAGTGGATAAAGCCATATGATGCCGCCATATTCTCAGCCGCCCATTATGTCGTTTCACTCTGGCCATTACCAAACTTTATTATACCTCCCTTCATCGACCCCCTCTCCGAGAAAAACCGGGAACTCAGCCAGCAAGAAATAGATACCGTACTTGCTAAATATGACATCGACGCCAGTATCCCCATCATCGCTCAGGTAGGCAGGTTCGACCCTTGGAAGGGACTGGACAGGACCATTAACGTTTTCCGCCATGTGAGAAAAGAGCAGAGATGCCAGCTCATACTTGCTGGCGGCATGGCATCTGACGACCCGGAAGGTGAGCGGATTCTGGCGCAAATATACGAAGACACCAAAAACGACGAAGATATACACATACTCAACCTGTCTCTTGAGAATCGTCTGGAAAACTGGAGGGAGATAAACGCACTCCAGCGTTCGGCATCTGTTGTCATGCAGCCGTCAACCAGAGAAGGATTCGGACTGGTAATAACCGAGGCACTCTGGAAGGCTAAACCGGTGATATCATCCAATGTCGGTGCTATTCCCCTCCAGATTAGAGACGGCGATACCGGCTACTTTTACGAGACCCCGCAGAAAACGGCACAGAGGGTTATAAGCCTCCTGAAAAACCGGAAAGCCGCCGAAGCCCTCGGCAGTAGGGGCAAGGATTACGTCAGCGAACACTTCCTCCTGCCAGACCGTATTGCCGATTATCTCATGGCGATGGATATGAGCTTGAGTCAGAATGGCAAAGGCCCCCATCACATGCCTCCCGAATGTATTATCAGCTTTCACCCCTGGTTCAAGATGAACAAACGGAGAAGCTAGGTCTTAGCTCCTAACCGGAAGATAGTGTGGCCCGGACCACATTGAACGCTGCCCTCCCATTGACAGCAAGATATACTAATTCATATACTGAAATTAAGGTAACATGAAAAAGAGTAGAATAGGCGTTTTGACCGGTGGTGGCGACTGCGCCGGGCTGAACCCTGCCCTCAAATGGGTGGTCAAGACGGCCATGGACGAACGTCTCGAGGAAGAAAGAGGCGTTCGCTACGAAGTATTGGGAATTCGGGACGGGTGGAGGGGACTGGTAACCATTGACCCGGCCAGCTCGGATACTGAGGGACGTATTGTCCCGCTGAATCCGGAGATTGTCAGGACCTGGGATAGATATGGTGGGACATTCCTGGGCACATCAAGGCTCAGCCCCTATGACCCGAAGAACGACTGCTCCAAAACAGTCATAGAAAATATAGAAAGCCTCGGTCTGGAAGCCGTAATAGCTATCGGCGGTGACGGCACCCTGGCCATCGCCACCAGGCTAGCCAGAGAAGGCGTAAACGTTATCGGCATCCCCAAGACCATCGATAAAGACCTCCCCGAAACCGACTATACGCTGGGATTCGAGACCGCCCTGAACGTTATTACCGAAGAAGTGGACAGGCTGAGAACGACGGCCGGTTCTCACAAAAGGATATTCGTGGTGGAAACGATGGGGCGGACGGCCGGCTGGCTGGCCCTTGAGGGCGGTGAAGCCTGTGGGGCTTATATTATCCTGATTCCGGAGTGCGAGTTCTCCATGGACAAGGTGAATGAACTTGTTACGGAGGGAAGAAGAGCTGGCACCAGGTATGAAATAATCGTGGTAGCCGAGGGGGCCAAACAAATAGGCGGTACCGAGGTTGTTAAGAAAGAAGGAGAGGACAGCTTCGGTCACAAAGCCCTCGGTGGCATCAGTGAAGTAGTCGCCCGGGAAATTGAGAAAGGCACCAAACTTGAGACGCGAAGTGTGGTACTGAGCCACCTGCAGCGCGGTGGTGCTCCTTGTGCTTACGACCGCAGAATGGGCCGGTATTTCGGCATCGCCGCTATTGATCTTGTGGTACGGAGAAATTATGGTAACTTGGTATGTGTCAGGAACGGTAAAATTTCATACTGCAAACTGGAAAACATCTACGGAAAACTGAACCTTGTTGACGTGGCCACACAGTATGACCCCGACAGGTATAACGGACGCCGCACCATTCTGAACACATAGTAAGAAGAGAATCATGCAATATGATTTAGGCCAGGCCGAAATAAAAAACAACAACATTGATACGCTGATAGAGCTGGCTGTCTTCGGCGCCGACAACCAGATGAGGGAAGAGCACCAGCGTATAATCCGGGAAATGGCGATAAGCCAAGGCATTTACCCTGCCAGCATTCAGGGACTATATGAGGCTGCCGGCAAAGGACTTTACAGCGGCATAACCGTGCCCGCCATAAACATCCGCGGTATCACCTATCATGTAGCCCGGGCTGTCTTTCGAGCGGCCATGAAATACAACGTTGGCGCTTTTATCTTCGAGATTGCCCGCTCCGAGATAGGCTACACCCTGCAGTCGCCCGGCGAATACGCCGCCTGCGTACTGGCCGCGGCTATCAGAGAAGACTTCAAAGGCCCCATCTTTATTCAGGGAGACCACTACCAGGTCAGACGAAAAATGTATCGCGAGAACGCCGACGCCGAACTAAACGACATCAAAGAGCTGATACGGGAGTCAATCAGCGCCGGCTTTCTGAATATTGATATCGATGCCTCCACACTTGTTGATATCGATAAGAAGGACCTCAAGAAACAGCAGGCCAGGAACTCCCGGATAACGGCGGAGATGACACGATTTATACGCAGCATCGAGCCTGAAGGTACAACCATTTCCATAGGCGGTGAAATTGGTGAAATAGGCAAGGGCAATAGCACGGTGGCCGACCTCAGAGCTTTTACAGATGGTTACCTCGAACAGCTAGGCGATAATGTTAAGGGGATATCCAAAATCAGTGTTCAAACTGGTACATCACATGGCGGCGTGGTCCTGCCCGACGGGTCAATTGCCGAAGTCAATATCGATTTCAATACCCTGAAAGAACTCTCCGGATTGGCCCGTGAAGAATACGGCATGGGCGGGGCGGTGCAGCACGGCGCTTCCACTCTGCCCGACGAAGCCTTTGATATGTTCCCAAAGGTTAATACGGTAGAAGTACACCTAGCGACCGGGTTCCAGAACCTAATATACGATAGTCCGCACTTTCCCGAGGAGATGCTGAAAGAAATAAACAAACACCTCGCCACTAAATATAAAGAGGAGAGAAACAAGCAAGATACAGAAGAGCAATTCCTTTACAAGACCCGCAGGAAGGCTTTCGGAGATTTTAAGAAGGAGTTGTGGCACCTTCCTGAATCAAATCTTAATGAAATAATGAAGGAATTGGAAAATCGCTTCTCGCTAATCTTCCAAAAACTCAATGTTGTCAATACTACGGAACTGGTCAAGGAGTATGTAACCAGTCCCTGACAGATTCAGGAATTTTATTATACCCTTGCCTCGGTAATTAAAAAGGCTGGATACTTCTAAATCGAAAATATCCAGCCTTGTTCCTTTTATAATTAATCCCTATTATTTACCGGACCTAACTCTTACCAATTCTAAACATCTTGGTGCCGCAGGTCGGGCATACTCCCTGCGTTGCCGGCTTGCCATTTTTCATTGTAATGGCCCTAGGATCTTTCATCTCCTTCTTGGCACGGCACTTCACACAATATGCTTGCATCTTTTCCTCCTTCCTTCATTGTATTTGGTATAAACAATAGACTATTATTACGCTCATGTCAAGAGGCACGCACGAATAAACTCAAAATTTATTATGCACGAATAATCAATTCTTTAGAAATGAAGGGTATTCATCGCCCGGAAAGACCGCCAGCCAGACTATCATTATACGCCCGTTATGAAATGAGTGACGCTTGTGATATGATATACTTATCAATATAGTATTATAATAGATGGTCTGGCAAATGGATAAACCGAATGTGGGTATTATCAACGTTACCGGTTATGCCGGTGTTGAGCTGGCGCGGCTTCTATCTCAGCACCCTGACGTGTGGCTTACATCAGTCACGGGACGGAGCACCGCCGGAAAGAAATTATGTGATATCTTTCCACACCTGAACAGCGGCGACATGATTATTGAAGAAAAACTGGAAAAGGTTGACCTGGTTTTTTCCGCTATGCCCCACAAGGAGAGCGCCGAGGAACTTATTCCGCTGCTAGAAGGCGACACAAAGGTAGTGGACATCAGCGCCGATTTCAGACTTAAAAGCGCCGACGACTATCCGCAGTGGTATGGTTTCACCCACCCCGCCCCACGCCTGCTGGAAAAGGCAGTCTATGGTCTTACTGAGCTTTATCGGGAGCAGATTAAAACGGCGCAACTGGTGGCCAATCCCGGCTGCTACCCTACCGGGGCGATACTGGCCCTGGCACCGGCCGTGAAGTCAGGGCTGATTGAGCCCGACATTATCATTGATAGCAAATCGGGTCTGTCCGGGGCCGGCAGGAGCCTCAGCCTTCCCACCCACTATGCCGAAGCCAATGAAGACACCACCGCCTATGCCCTGGGCGGGCACCGCCACCTGCCCGAAATAATTCAGGAGCTGGAATTACTCAACAAGAAATTCTCTCCTTCCATTACCTTCGTCCCGCATCTGGTACCCATGACACGCGGCATACTCACTACTACGTACGGAACGCTGGTACCTGGCAAGATTGCGGGGGGCAGAAGCGGAGAAGAAGAACTGAATGTTCTCTACCGTAATTTTTACAAAGATGAGCACTTCGTTAGATTGGTGGAATCCCCACCCCACACCAAGCAAACCCTGGGAAGCAACCTTTGCCTTATCTACCCCACCATCGACCGCAGGACCAGCAGGCTAATTGTTATCAGCTGCATGGATAATCTGGTCAAGGGAGCCGCCGGGCAGGCCATCCAGAACATGAACCTGATGCTTGGCCTGCCAGAAGAGGCCGGCCTCGAGGCGCTGTCGATTTATCCCTGATATCGGAGGATAGCTTGGTTACCAGATACACTCACCTTGAATTGAAGCAGGATATCAACGCTCCAGCCGGGTACTACACACCGCAGAAAGAAGCAAGATTGAAATACAACGGCCGGGAAGTCCTGTATGTGGTCAGCCAGGCCATAGTAGATTCCTCGTGCTGCGGTGAGACCGACTTCACTTCGGCGCTGGTGCCCGGCTACCTGGTCAGCTGGCAATCTGAGACAAATGAACAAGGCTTACCCGTATCGGAAGTAGAGCCTGTCGATGACAGGAAAGCACAGGATAAAATCAGGAAAATCATCAAGGAAACCGAGAACGTATCACAGATTGAGTTCTGGTAGTGACAGCTTTCAGGTTATGATAGTCCGGTCTCTTTCGCCACCTTTTCTTTATATGCAGCCATAAGCTGTCTGGTAATCGGTCCCGGTTTTCCCCCGCCGACAGTCACTGTATTTCCAGAGCTATCCCTGGCCTCCGTCAGGGGCATAATCTCAATCATGGAATTAGTCAGAAAAGCCTCATCACACTGTCTGATGATGGCCATACCCACAGTGCCTTCGGTGACGGCGGTACCGAGTTCATCGGCCAGTTCTATCACCACCTCGCGGGTGATTCCCGGCAGGATGCCGCTTTCCAGGGAGGGTGTCACCAGCCTCGACGACTTCACAAAAAAGGTGTTGCTGCCGCCGCCTTCGGCTATATAGCCATCGTCGTTCAGCAACAAAGCTTCGTCCAGTCCGTTCGCCGCAGCCTCCTTCCTCGCCAGCACACTCAACAGGTAACTGGTCGATTTAACACGGGATAGAGAAGACTCCCGGCTGCGGCGCACAGTGGCTAAAAAGACTTTGTAACCCTGCTTATATTTTTCGACCGGAAAAGGCGTATAAGGCCTGGCCGTTATCACCACGGTGGGGCTTCCACCGGAGTCCGACCACGGGAATGAGTCCGACTCGCCACCGGTGACGGTCAGGCGTATACGGGCATCATCAAGGCTATTTGCTTTCAGCGTATCCCGGCAGGCTCCGGCAAGGTCGATGCCGGCCAGTCCGGAACCCAGGCCGATAACCTCTGCGGATTCATTCAGGCGTTTTAAGTGCTGTTCCAGTAGAAAGATTTTGCCATTATAGGCACGCATCGTCTCGAACAGTCCGTACCCGTAGAGGAACCCGTGGTTATCAACCGAAATACGTGCCTCAGAGCGGGGCAGCAGTGAACCATTCAGATATACAATCTCTTCCATCTTCACCTCCGTGGGACGGGTCGGGGCAGGCTTAAGAAGTTGGAGAGGATAGTATGTCCATCGGGCGTCAGGATTGACTCAGGGTGGAACTGGATTCCCTCGACCACGTCATGCCTGTTTCTGACTGCCATAATCACCCCATCTTCGGTCTTTGCTGAAATTTCCAGTGATGAAGGTACGTTTTCGATACCGATAACCAGAGAGTGATAACGTCCACCGACCAGGGGTGATGGCAGACCGCGGAATACAGTATCGCCATCGTGATAGATAAGGGAGTCCTTGCCGTGCATGGGCAGGATGGCCCTCTTTATCTGCCCGCCGTACACATAGCCGATGCACTGGTGCCCCAGACACACCCCCAGGATGGGAATCCTCCCGCGAAAGTACCGGATGACATCATTGGAAATACCAGCTTCCAGCGGGGTGCAGGGACCGGGAGAGATGATGATATGGCTCGGCGCCATGGCTTCAATCTGCTCCGGACTTATGGCGTCATTGCGGTAGACTACCGGCTCCTGCCCGAGCTCGCCGAGATACTGCACCAAGTTATAGGCAAACGAGTCGTAGTTATCGATAACCAGAATCATGATATTATCTCCACCTCAGACTGTGGCGACAGCTTCAGCGCCTGTATCAGCGCTTTGCCCTTGTCCAGGGTCTCGATGTATTCGGCTTCAGGCTCGGAATCATAAACGATGGCGCCCCCCACCTGAAAATAGGCCCTGCCCCCCTTGATAACCATCGTCCTTATCACAATGTCCAGGTCCATGTCACCGCCGAAGCTCAGGTAGCCCAGCGAGCCGGTATAAACGCTCCGCCTCGTAGGCTCAAGTTCGTCAATGATTTCCATGGCTCGCACCTTGGGGGCGCCGGTTATGGAGCCACCGGGGAAGGTAGCCTTAAGCAGGTCAATCCGGCCTTTCCCCTCGCTCAACTGCCCCACCACGGTCGAGGTAAGGTGAAAAACGGTGGGGTAAGTCTCCAGGATAGCCAATTCCGCGACCTTCACCGTGCCGTAGCGGCAGACCCTCCCGATATCATTCCGCTCAAGGTCGACAATCATCACATTCTCCGCCCGGTCCTTGACGCTATCCAGCAGGCTTTGTGCTAGAGCCTTATCCTCCTCAGGAGTCTTACCGCGTGGTTTCGTCCCCTTAATGGGACGTGTCTCCACCCGGTCGCCCCTGACCTTGAGAAACCTTTCCGGCGATGCGCCGACGATACTGACGTCATCAAAGTTGAAATAATTGGCGAAAGGTGCCGGATTGATCTTCCGTAACCGCCGGTACAGTTCGTACGGAGGTATATTCAGGTCAGCCTCCAGTCTCTGCGAAAGGTTCACCTGAAATATGTCTCCGGCGCAAATATACTCCCGGGCAGTAGCTACCGCTTCAAGATATCCTTCATGCGAGAAATTGGCCCTGAGCACGCTCTTTCCCTCGGAGAGAACTTCTTTCGTAATCGGTGGAGGCGGACAGAGCAGGACCCGGCTCCTCAACTCACTCAGCCTTTCTCTCGCACGGCGCTGTCGTCGGTCTTCCTCAAGCTCAGGGAATCCGGTAGCCACCACATATGTCTTCCCTTTCAGATGGTCGAAGGCCACAATTGCGTCATAGAAAGCCAGATAGCATTCGGGGAGATTCAAATCGTCAACCGCCGTGGTCGGGAGGCGCTCGATGAAATGGCACAAATCATAGCTTAAATAGCCCACAACCCCACCGACAAAAGGGATATCCGCCTGACTCCCTTCCAGCGTATATACTTCCAGCAACTCACCGAGCACGTCGAAGGGATTACCTCGCCTTACTTCCTCCACCCCTTCCCTGATGAGAGATATCTCATCACCCCGGCTCCTCAACACCAGGAAAGGGTCACTCCCCATGAACGAATAGCGTCCCAATTTCGCAGTGTCCATGCCGCTGTCCAGAAAGAAGCTAAAAGGACGGTGGACGAAGGCTTCAAAACACCAGGCGGCACCCGGCGCCATATGTATCTCTTCCACAAGCGGATAACGCCCTGTCATTATGTACCATCAACTCCTGCTCAAATCTCTACTTTTGGAGCTCAGGAGGAACAAAGGGCGGCCCTGAAGTCGGCCCGGTAACCAGCCATTTACCGACCAGTTCAAGCACCGGCAGCTTAGCCTCCAGATTCTGGCGGCGGGCAGGAATCATGTCCACAACGTCGAATCCACATGTTTGCAGGATTCTCTCCAGGTTCGCGCAGCAGGAAATCGTCCCGTTGCCGCTGCCTCCGGCATAGCATAGACCTATAGCTGGCGTACTACCTTCACCCGGGAATGCTCCCGGTCCACGTCCCGCCTTTATCAATTCGGGGAAGTGAATCCGACGGAGCCGGTCGAGAAATCCCCGCATACTCTCACTGAGGTCACCGAAGTAAACAGGTGTCGCAAAAACAATAGCATCCGCCGCTTCTATCTTCGAAACCAGCGGGGCAAAGTCGTCCTCTATAATGCAGTATCCTTCACTCCGGCAGAGTCCCCAGCCGTCTTTTTCGCACTGCCGGCAGCGCTCAAGTTCGAATTCTATCAGGAATATTGTTTCTGAATTCCCTCCAGCATCGGCAATACCTTTACATACCGTATTAATCGCCCGCGCCGTCTGGCCTTCACGGTTCCTACTTCCCGATAATATGAGTATTTGCATGTACCCTCCTTTGATGTAGCATTACCCGATACAGGATTTATATATCCACTTATCCATTGGAAATCTGACAGTACACAATCTCGTTTATTGATTATATCACGATTGCCCTACATTACTCAGCAATATAGGCAATGCGGTCTAACCGATGTTGCCTCTTGACTTCGGCTCTGCTATGCTTTGAAGCAGTTATGCAGAACGAAAATCACTCAGAAAGTACGACGATATTCCGCCGTATTGATTATGTCAAGATAACCATCCTCGGCCTGGCTCTTACCGCCTTATGGCAGAGCATGCACTTCATTATATTACCATTACGGATACTGGACTTCGTTTCTGAAGCGCAGAAGAACACTTACCTCGGTCTGCTCACCTTCACGGGACTGGTACTGGCCATGGCGGTTCAGCCGATTGCCGGGGCCATCAGCGACCGCTCCAGCTTCCGGTGGGGGAGGCGGCGGCCCTATATCCTGCTGGGCAGCATCGTGGCCCTGCTTCTTATACCCGGAATCGGCCTCGCCGAGAGCTATATCGCTATTTTTGTCGTTTACTGTCTGCTGCAAATCAGCTCCAATACGGCCCAGGGACCCTACCAAGCATTCATTCCCGACCTAGCACCTGCAGAGAGGCGAGGATTAGCATCAGGTGTAAAGGTTTTACTCGAGATAGTGGGCGGTATGGGACTCGTCGGGCTGGCCTTGTTGCTAGTCTATGTAGGTGATCGTTTCTTGGGGGAAGGTTTTGCCTGGATATGGCTGGTCCTGGCCATACTGGTTGTCGTGATGCTCGCAGCCATGCTTATCACTGTCATCACAGTAAAAGAAGTACCCGGCACCGTACGCCCCAAATCACCTTTGCTGCCAACCCTTTACCAAAGCTACAAAATTGATGTTAGCAAAAGTCCCGGGTTTATCACCTTCCTGATATCACGGCTCCTTTTCATTATGGCGCTGGCAACGTTGCAGTCATTCGCGCTTTATTTCTTCAGGGACACAGTTAAAGTTACCAACATGACTACGGCGACAGTGGAAGTCGGAGTTACCCTCGTCATCAGCATGGTAGCATCGATCTATCTTGCCGGGCACCTGTCCGACAGAATCGGGCGCAAGCCAATCATAATATCATCGGGGATTACCGGTGCTGCCGGAGTGCTGATACTACTTTTAAGTTCCAACTACGGATTCATGCTTGCTGGTGGAGCTCTTCTGGTAATAACCATCGGTGCCTTCCATAGCTCCAACTGGGCATTAGCCACCGACCTGGTACCGAAGACCGAGGAGGCAAGATATCTTGGCCTGACCAACCTGGCCACGGCCGGCGGTGCCGCCCTAGCACGCCTTATCGGCATAGGAATTGACTACTTTAATAACCGGAGTCCCGGGCTCGGTTATGATTTTATGCTGCTGGTATGCCTTGCTTATTTCATTGCCGGC
>Ga0209427_10003954_pt1 | contig 17255 bp, 8 predicted proteins | sample DeeMarSWOR136_30_FD_187465 | JGI IMG/M metagenome (GOLD analysis project Ga0209427, IMG submission 187465) | Marine sediment microbial communities from White Oak River estuary, North Carolina - WOR-1-36_30 (SPAdes) (version 2) | ecosystem: Environmental > Aquatic > Marine > Intertidal zone >...
TATCCGTTGAGTGGTTCGCCTGTCCCTCTCCCGCTGAAACTGTTGTCTCTTCGTCGCTATTTCCCTGGCAGATTTTTCTTCCTCAACCTGTATAAACGCATCCCCGGCCTGCGGAACACCTGCGCAGCCGAGGACGACGACTGGTGTCGATGGCGGCGCCCAATCAATCCTCTTAACCCGTTCGTTGAGCATGGCCCGGACCCGTCCGGAATAGTTGCCGGTGAGGAAGGCGTCCCCAATTCTCAAGGTGCCCTGCTGGATCAAAACGGTGCATACGATGCCTCTTCCTTCGTCCTTACGCGCTTCCAGTACCACACCCCTAATCTGTGTTTCGGGATCGGCTTTCAACTCCATCATCTCAGCCTGCAGCAGGATCATCTCGAGGAGATGATCGATACCCTCGCCGGTCTTCGCTGAAATGGTTGCAGCCATCACATTACCGCCATACTCCTCGAGCACAATGTTTTGCTGCAGGAGATCCCTTTTCACTTTATCAATGTCAGCATTTGCGAGATCGATCTTGTTGATGGCGATGATGATCGGTACATCAGCGGCACGGGCATGGTTGATCGCTTCAATCGTCTGAGGCATGACGCTGTCATCTGCCGCGATAATGATAACGACGATATCCGTTACTTGTGCTCCCCGTGACCTCATTGCCGTGAAAGCCTTATGACCGGGGGTATCAATAAAAGTTATCTTTTTCTCATTTACTTCGACCTCGTATGCCCCAATGTGCTGAGTAATCCCGCCTTTCTCACCGGCAATAATGTTACTGCTACGAATCGTATCGAGTAGTGACGTTTTCCCGTGATCGACATGACCCATGATGGTCACGACAGGCGGACGGATCGCCATTCGTTCCGGTTGTACCCTCTTTTCCTTGAGGAGCTCCTGGCCATACTCCATCGCAAAATTGATCCTGTAGCCGTATTCATCTGCGATCATTTCCATAATGTCGGCGTTCAGGCGTTGATTGATGGTTACCATTAGACTGAGATCGAGACACCGTTGGATGATTTCAGTGGGCTCCACAGCTAAACGTTGTGCAAGGTCAGCCACCGTGGAGAATTCGGGAAGGTTGATAACGTTTTGCTCCTTTTCTATTTCAACAGTTTCTTCTTTTCGTTTTCGTCTCTTTGATTTCCTCGTCAGGTCCAGCTTCGCGAGTGTTCTCTTGACACTCTCTTTCACAGCTTTCTGGTCAGCTTCTTTCCGCTTCTCAACCTTCTTGGATTTCCGTCCCTTGAACTTCTTCGCGGGTTTGACCGCCTTTTCCTTTTTCCCCTTCTTTTTGATTTCTTTCTTGGTAACAGCTTTGATGCGATTGATATGCTGCTCGATGAGTATTTCCATAGTCTCATCAATTGTACTCATGTGGCTCTTCACTGTGATTCCCTCTTTGACGAGGATCTTGATGAGAGCCTCACTCGATATCTCATACTTCTTGGCAAGCTGGTATACCCTGACCTTCGCCAAGTTAATTCAACTCCCTTCCCTCTTCCTTCTCGTCTTCTTCACGATCATCTGTGGAGTCTTCCGCTGATTCTTCTTTCTCTTCATGCTTCTCTTCATGCTTCTCTTCAAGGTCTTTAAAGAGCTCATCAGCAGTTAACGGTGCTTCTTCTTTCTTTTCCTCTTCCTCTGGACCAAAAACAGTCTCGTCGAAGAGTGGTTTCTCTTCCGCTATGGCTTCTTCAATTTCCTTTACCAGGAGCTCTTCGAGGGCGAGATTGAGTTCTTCCATCGTTTCACTTGCTGTCGTTTTGAGTTTCTCTGCAGTCTTCTGGCCTACTCCGTCAATTTCCAGAAGCTCATCAATCAGAGTCTTATGCAGCTTTTGCACAGTGAGAATACCGACATTCTTGAGTTTTTGAGCTAGCCTCGGTGTGACACCATACATCTCTGAAATATCCATCTGGAGTTTCTGCTCCAACCGATCTCGTCGCTCGGCCTCCCGTACCGTCATGAGATCAATCTTCCAGCCGGTGAGTTTTGAAGCGAGTCTGACGTTCTGCCCCTCCTTACCGATTGCAAGTGAGAGCTGGTCATCATCGACGATGGCGAGCACTTCGCCCTCTGAATCGTTAAACCGGAGCGAGGAAACCTTGGCAGGAGCAAGCGCTCTCGAAACAAACTCAGAAGAGGTCTCCCTCCAGTTCACGATATCTATCTTCTCGCCATGCAACTCATTCACAACAGCCTGGACTCGAGAACCCTTCATGCCAACGCACGAACCAACAGCATCCACCTTATCATTTCGCGAGAAGACAGCTATTTTAGAACGGCCTCCCGACTCGCGTGCAATGCTCTTTATCTCAACGTCACCGTCGAATATCTCAGGAACCTCCTGCTCGAAGAGCTTCTGAAGGAACCTATCGCTCGTCCTCGAAAGGATGATCTGAGGACCCCTCGCATCCTTATCGACCTCAATGATGCAAGCACGGATCGTATCCCCCTGATTGTACCGCTCCTTACGGATCTGCTCACGGAGAGGCAGGTATGCTTCCGCACGACCGAGGTTGACGAGAATATTTCCTCGATCTACCTGGCGCACCGTACCGGAGACAATCACTCCCACCTTGTCCTTGTAATCTTCGTAAATGCGTTCCCGCTCAACCTCACGGACCTTCTGCATGAGAACCTGTTTGGCCGTCTGGATCGCATTTCGGCCGAACTCTTCAATCGGCAGTGATATCTTGACCTTGCCTCCTACCTTCGCTTTCTCTTTGACCTTCTTCGCCTCTTCCAACAGCATCTCGCACTGCTCGTCGTTGATTTCTTCGACAACCTTATAGATGCGAAAAATCTCCAAGATGCCTTTTGCCTCATCGATGCGAACCTCGATCTCAGCGTTTGCGCCCAATTTGCGCTTGGCGGCAGATATGAGACTCAACTTGATCGTCTCAATGAGTGTATTCTTGTCCACCCTCTTCTCGCGAATGATTTGCGAGAATGCCTCAATAAAACCCATGTTCATGCAAAACAGCTCCTTTTTACCACTACCAAAAAGATTCTAGTCCAGACACCTTTCACTGTCAAACGTTTCCCTTTTCTCAATCATCTCTTCTTTCCCGGTCCTAACTTCGGGATCTTCCATTTCTCGCCGTGCAGGTTGGCCTTCACGAGCCTCTCAAAGGGAATCTGTATCCTATCCCCTTTCCATGAAAGGATTACGCTCGCCCAGGTCGCGTCTACGATATCACCAATCGCAGTCTCTTTCTCCCCTTCCTCGTTGAGATGAACGATCTTAGCTTCCCTTCCCTGGAATCTTTTGAAATGTTCAGGTTTTGTCAGGGGCCTGTTGATTCCGGGAGAGGATACCTCGAGGTTATATGGACCACTCATGATATCTTCCCCATCAAGGACAAACCCAACCATCTTCGTTACGTGAACGCAGTCGTCTAACGTGACTCCCCTCTCGTGATGGTCAATGTATATTCGGATGATCTTCTTCCTTCCCCGCAGGGAGCTTTCTATTTTCACGAGCTCAAAGCCGAGAACATCGAGCTCACGCGCGATCACCTCCACGAGATGCCTCTCCAGTTCCATCACACCGTCCCTTGATGGGTAAAAAATCAAAATGGGGCGACCCCCGCCCCATACTTCCATTAATACCTAGCTGAATAGAGGCTGGAAATCAAGGAAAAATTTATGAGGAAAATACAAAAACTACCGTTGCCGCCACAAGTAAGCGAGGAGTACCTCGCCCACCGCAGCCAGGCTTTCTGGAGAACATTTGTCAGGCGTATCTTCGAGGGTATGCCAGAACGGGTAGTCGAAGTCTATGAGAACGATTGCCGGGATCCCACCCCTCAAGAAGGGGAGATGATCATCAATTATGTGGCTACCACGCTCCCTCTTAAAGCTCGCGATACCAAGATCTTCAGCTACTTGAAAAACCTCTTGAAGCAGTGCGGAAGACATCTCCCGGGAAAATCCCTCCAATTTGATCTCAGCATTCCGTTCTCCGATCATGTCAACGATGATCACAGCATAGGGGCGATAGCCTTTCAGGTTCCCAGCGAAGTACGTCGACCCGAGTATATAATCCTGTGGTACACCCTCTTCACCGTAATCCTCGCCGTCGAAAAAGACGAGGTCTACTCCTACCGGAGGGGTGACGTCACCGAGGTTCCTCGCGATCTCAAGAAGCACAGCGACGCCACTCGCTCCATCGTTCGCACCGGGTATCGGCTGTGAGCGATTCTCTGGATTACCGTCCCGATCAGCTCGAGGTCTCGTATCATAGTGAGCGCCGAGGAGAAGCCGTTCCTTTGCCCCCAAGTTGTAATTACCGATGATATTGATCAAGTGGAGTGTGTCACCCGTCGTTAAAGTGGCATCAAATTGTTGCAGGGAAACATTTGCACCGAAAACCTTCAACTTTTCCACGATGTAGCGTTGTACCTCACGATGTCCGGGAGAGCCTGGATTTCGTGGACCGATCTCGCACTGCTCGACGAGGAACGTGTATGCAGATACACCATCGAAATGCGGTTGGTTTCCACTCCCGCACCCAGCGATGAGAAACGTCAGTACGTACATGATGAAAAAAGTGATTTTCACGACCTGCTCGATGATATCCTCCCCGTTCTCAGAACGTGAACTCCGCAGTCAAGTGCATTCCAATCGAGTGGTTAGTATATCCCATGATTCCGCCAGAGCTCCTCTTATAATCGATTGAAAGGGACCCACTCATCTTTGTACTAAATCGGTACGAAACACGTGGAGATATTGACAGCGTCCCAGCGGGAGGCTGGTTGTATTTCGATGTGCTCATGTATCCAAGACTGAAATCCGTTGTCAGGGTACTTTTGAACTTGAACTTCTTCCTTCTGAGGATGGGAATTGGCAAGCTGAAGCCCTTGCTCCCCTCGAAATTGTACCGCATGTTCATATTCGCAGACCAACTTTTCGTCCAGAGCTCCTGTCCCTTTTCAACCGTCGTCGTCTGCCGATAAGAGAACGAAAGGTTCGTCGTCAGTTTATTTTTCCAGACCAAGTTCCAGTTCGGGCTGAAGGTGTACGATGTTTCCTCTCGCCTCACATCTGTCGTGATGCTCCGTTCAAAACCGAATCTGAGATCGCTCTGCTTTATCAACCGTTGAAGAAGCCTGGATTTCTCCATCCCCCTCCAGTTAATGTTCAGCTTCGGCCAGGTCAACCTGTCAGAATCAGTGATCCTGCCCGAATAGTTATCATGGCGCTTGCTGAGGCTGAACCTGATATCGACATCGATGTTCTGGGTGAGTCCGACACCGGTAACGAGATCGACAATCAGAACGTCCGATGCCCTCTCCGGGTCGTTCTCCATATCACCTGACTTGCCGCGCACACCACTTCTATCCGTCAGTCCGAACTGGTATGCGAGCCCCGCCCGGTCATAGAGACGCTGGTAGTTGCTCTGGTGATCTATCCTGATATTGGTCTTCACTGGATCGATCTTGCCGACCAACCTGATCATCTGTTTGAAGACGAGCAGAGGATCGGTCTTTTTTGCCGCGACAGTATCGGCTTCGACTGCTTCTTCTCCTTCCTCCTTTTTCTCCTCTACCCTGCTCGTATCCTGTTGTGCGGTAGTCCTGGGGCGTTGTACTGCGATGTCACTGAGGGCACCTGTCTTTGACTCAGCCTCTTTCTGTGTGGTTTCCGTGCGTTCCGGCGGTGGAATAACGGGTGGCACCGGTATGGACTGAGTCGTATCGGGAGGTTCGATGTCACTCGGAATCTTTTTCTTTTCCTCACCCTCCTCTCTCCGCCGAGGTCTTCGATACTCTTCGAGTATCTTCTTATAATCTTCCTCTTTGGTGAGGGACGGGAACCCTTTCGCTCGGCCCACGGTCCTTCTTTCCTCTTTTTCCTCTTCACCAAACAACTTGACAAGCTTGCCGAAATTGAACGCATATTTCCCAATATCGACATCGAATACGAAATTCATCGTTCTCTTGGCACTGACGTTCCTCGTTCCGAAGGGATCATCCTCCTGCCGGAGACTCGGACGGAGGTCCTCGTTGTAACTGCTGGTATATTCGAACCTCGTGTTGAGATCGGAGAGTAAAAACATCCTCCCTCTCGGCTGGAAACCGAGCTTGTAATGGTGGTTATAGCTCGTCTGGACACCGATGGGGATTCCGTGAAAGTCGTGATCAATTGCGAGATTTCTCTTCTCGCTCCTGCGGAAATCCATCTTGATCGATTCGAACGGCTCATAGAGCATCGACATATCGTTGTTCCAACCAGCATCGTAGGTTGATGGCCGTTTCACGAAACGATCACCGGAGAACGAAAAGTAACGCCTCGTCTTCCTGGCGGCAGAGCTCGTCATACTGAAGTTGGAAAGCCAGTACCGCCACTTGATACCCTTAAAGAGACTCAGCTGGCGACTCTTGCGAAAGTGTACCTGGTAGTTGAGGCTACCGCTCATCGTTTTCGTAGTGTCTCTCGTATTTGGAGAGAAGATCGTCCGTTTCGAGTAACTGAAGCTCGTTTTCAAGTTATCGAATAGATGTTTCATGAGAGGGTTCTGCGATCCGCTTCTGCTCATTGAAACGTTGATCGAGTAGCTATTGTTGACCGTTTTCACGCTATCTCGCATAGCCGGATCTGCTATCTCAACGTCACTCTGGGGGATGTACTTGGGTAGTGTCTTGATGTTGCTGTACCTCATGGAGACAGGTAAATTGAACCTACCGGTGGGTATGAAATGGTTCACCTTGGACTTTCCGGAAAGACTCAGACTATTGTTGGTGACTCCGCTCCCCCGCTTCTGCCGGAGAGAACGAAACTCCGGACCGGTCCGCTGCCAGCTAGCACTCAATTGCAACACATTCGCGAAGTTGGCAGTTATGCTCGTTCGCTCGGCATGATCGATATCTCTCCGGACACCGCCCAGTCTCAAATCGTTGAACCAGAGCCTTCCATGATCAATCACCTGGCCGCTCGTATTCCTCAAGCCCATAAAGAGGTATCGCACTTTGAAGAGGGTCGGATTTCCGAGAAGCTTCGCCTTGTACGTGCGGTTCGGATTGACAGCGTCGGCGATTGTCTTCGTCAAGAGGGTATCCCCGGGTATGAACTTCATGTTGGTCAAATCACTCAAATTGACCGTCACCCAGAGCCACTGATCAGCGTCCTCCTCGGTGAGAGGAACTTCTATCTCGTAGTAATTCAGGCTGTCATAGGCAATCTGCAGGTAGAATTCGGCCTCTGTGGCGTTCAGATCTGGGTTGATGAAAAACTGCAGCTCACGGTATTGCTGGTAGTCTTGTCCCTGTCCAAAGAACCGTTTGACTGCGCGGAACGATGTCGTATCGGCGAAGTTCTCGAACTCGAGAATCAGCGACTGCTCCCTGTTCGCAATTCCCTCCTCCTCCTGCACGCTGTACGGAGAATAGTAGTGTTGCGGATCGTCCTTGTTGTTAATCGTCCCGATCGTGATCTTCTGGCCCAGAGGCGTCGGTGAAAGGAGCTCACCTTCGACGTTCCTGATTCCATTGAACTGCCACCTGTTACCGACAAACTTGAGCCCGGCGATCTCGATGATGTTACCGCGGCCCCCCTCTCCTCCCGGTCTCCCCAACTCATCCACATCGGATATCCAGATACGCATGTGCTGAATTGCATCCCATCTCGGCTCGCTGCCGGTCGGAGAGATGAGCTTTGCATCTGCAATATCGAGGCGGTACATCCTCCAGGCCTTAAACTCGTTCGCCGCTTTCTCGGTCCAGTAGTCGTAATACTCGGATCTCGGGAAATTCTTCCGGACATCGATCAATGCTGCCGAATTCAGATCGAGTTCCAGGGTATAGTAGGCATTCGTTTCGTCGAGCCGACCGTTCTTATTGAGATCCTCTGTATCATGTATCCCGTTATACCTCCGGCAGTTGATTCCTGTGAAGATTCCTCTCGCGGGGTCATATGTCTTATCACTGAGCTCTGTCGGGTATGAGCCGGTTTCACCGATGAATCCTATGTCCTCCTCGATCGTCCACGTGTACGGCGGCTTATCCTCGTCATTCAAGATGCCGCGACCGTCCTGAGCGGTTTCATCCGGTCGGTAGAAGTCCTCGTCGATTTTTCCAAAATCGATGTGCAGTATCCCACCCCGCTCAGCTACGACGGTATCGAAATCGTTCACCCATATTTCAAGGTACTGCGCAGTTGATAGGTCGAAACCGCCACTGGGAAATCCCGCTGTGATCCCGCACCACTGATTTTCGTTGGGATTGATGGCCTTGATGTAAAGAGAGGTCACGGTTGAATTCTCTCTCGGATCGAGCCCTGGATTGAGATCCCGCCTGCTGGTGATGAGATACTCCTGTTGATCCGTCCTGCTGGGATTGAACCAGTAGAACTCCGGAACGCTGTCGGAAGGGAACGGCTCCATTGACACGGTATCGATGGGCGGACTCGCCTCGTACCATGACCTCCTGATGAGGCTGAGCATATCACTCTCCTCGATCCCCTCCATATCGTCTATGAATGCCTCTCCCTTGACATTGGGATTGGGGATGCTGACAGCCACCTCACCGCTCAGGTTCAGGGAACTCTGCGCATCCGTATCGACCCGGGGAAGGAGATTCACGAGTGACGTCATCCATCGGGGATTGAACTGGAAGTTGCCGTTCAGGTCAGCAGCCATCATCCTACCCGGCTCCTCACCAATTCGAGGGTTATACCTGGGGGATCCGAGTGCATTGTACAGAAACGTTCCGTTGATGCGGGTGTTCTTGGAGAGGTTCAGGTTCGCTCCCACACCGAGGAGAGAACTCTTTCCGCCGCCTATCAAGGGTTTGTGCTGGTAATCGATGGAGACCCGCGAGTCCGGAGTCATCTCACCGAGTATATCACCCTTTAACGTGACGATACCTGAGAGGTAATCGATATCGTAATCGGTTCCCCGTGTCAATTTGACACCGTCTACCGCAACAACTTCGCTCTCCTGAATGATATCGAATGCGGCGAGCTGAAAGGTGCGCTGGCCGCTCGAGGCCTCGACGATAATTTCATAGTGATTTCCATCCCGTCTCACCTGTTCGGTCATTACCGCATTGTAGATGAGGCTGTCGCGCACCAGCGTCTCGTATTCGAATTTGGCCTCTATTGAGTCACTCCTATCGATGAACCGGGCCTGCTCCATGACTATCAACGGAGGGTTGAAGGCCTCATACCAGGGGAACATGAGGTAGCCCTGCTCGAGGTTGAGGATTCCCGGCCGATCATCGATACGGTCGTCTTTCTTGATGTTCCCTTCCCTGTCATACCTGTCCAGTCCGAACAGGCGGAGATAGCTGATACCTGATTCGCGATGAATATCTGGATTCAGGCCTGTGGAAAGATCCTCTATTCGAATCGTCAGGGTCCCCTCTTCGATATTGGCAGAGCCGAGAGAGTACACGTTCCTCATCATCATGTTCCACGTGGAATAGTACGGCGATGCGGTGCTATCGGGGCCGAATTCGTCATCTGGGGGGCAGATCAGTTCTCCTTTCAGTGTATCTTCCTGCGCGAAGTTTCCATAGTCACCTACTTCAAAGGTCGAACCCGTCGCCTCGTTATATGCCTTGTATCGGGTAACGAGCGCCCTGTCTGCATCCAGGGCACGAAAGAGGCGAATACCGACGTACTTGATCTCCGTGGAACTGTAGTCCTGGATTAGTTCAAAGTCTTCGCCGAGGATGAGCCGCTTGAACCTGCCATCCCACGCCGCATCACCGGCAGCAATGTTGTTCTCGATGCCGTCGTTTTCCGGATCGGCATAGGCATCCATATGCCACTGTCCCTCGCCCTCCGTCTGGTCCCATTCATGCGGGTACCTGAGGGAGACGAAGACCTCGATGTCGTCGTTCTCTGCACCACCAATCACCGGATAGACCGTCTTGAAGCCGGGAGTGGGGCTCAAGAAGTCGCTCCCGGGGCTCTCGAAGTAGAAATACTGCCTCTTGATAAAGGCATAGTCAGGTATCGTCCATTCACTCGCCTGCCCTCCCTGGGCTGTGAACGTACCTGTTGCCGTCTCACCCTCCTCCTTACTGGCAATGACGGTCAAATCGAGCGGACCCACCTGAGCCATTCCCTTGACACCGAACAGTCCCTTCGCGCTCCCCGAGTAGCTGATAAGCTGAGCACCGCTCAGGATGAGATCGGTGTCTCCCATCTCGATGAGCTTCACAATCTCGTCATCAAAGCCCGTATAGTTGATCCTGACCCTGTTGACAGCCTGCATCTCTCCCTGGCTGCTGTGCTGTATCTCGACGTTGATCTTCTCACCGATGTTGCCGTGCAGGTTGACCGTGAGCTGCTGTTCCATATCGAGATCAGGAAACTTCTGCTGCCGAGGTCTCCCTTCGGTCTGGGGACAGTTCGCACACCAGCTCGACTGGCCTCCGATCGTGATCCGTTCCCTCCCCTGAACGGTGAGGTTGCTCTCCTCACCCCTTCCAATGATTCGCTCCAGCTGTTTGGGCAGCGGTATCGGAATATCGACCGAGAGGAGCCCCCTCCCCGCCTTCTCTTCTCTCTCTTTTTCCAGATTGTACCTGACATCCTCGATCCAGACCTGCTTCGTGGAACTCCTCCTGATTGTTCCGACGTAGCTATCGAGAGAACTGACCGTTGCCTCTATCTCGGGCTCCGAGACCGGCCGTATTGTGTAGTAATAGAAGGCACCCCGCTTCTCCTCACGCCTCAGGAAATGTATGTGTCCCGGTATCCGGAAGCGATAGACCAGTCTCGATTTCTCATCGAATTCAACAGTCTCCTGCCTGAGATCGAAATCTGCATCGAGAAAGTTCGGATAGAGGTAAAGATCTCCGAGGAGGATGTAAGAGGGTGGGATCTCACCTTTCTCGGCTATGTAGTAACGTGTATCGAGCATCTCGGACATTCTGTGGAGATCGATGCGCAGTGTCTGCGGTGATGAGTTCACGGGAGATATGACGGTGGAGAGAATAACGAGAAGCGGCACCCACCTCCTGAGGTTCGCATTGACCCACTCTCTGGTGCGCGCCGGACTGACCAATTCCATCCACCTTCGTGCCAAGCATCGTCTCCGCCCGCCACCAGCTCCAAAGCCAGGAAAGCGACCCCACTCCCGACCGGGGCCACAGCGGCGGGTTGAGGTAAGCATCTATCGTCTACTGTCCGAGAGGTCCTCCCACTGACGAGGGAGAAAACTCTATTGTCCATTAAAAAAGATGTGTTACATTATCCATGTGTTCAAAACATTTTATCGGGCTCTTGACCAAGGAACCGGCAGGTACCCACGTGTACCGGAAAAGAGACAAAAAATTCCTTTCCTGTCCACAAAAGGATACACGTACACGTTCCCCCTTCCGCCTTGTCAATCAAGTCGGCCGAGGGCTGTGCACTCGGAAATATGTTAACCTTCAGCACCGCAATAGGCGCTTCAGACCTCCCACTGGAACGCTTCTTGCGGCTCGCCGGAACGACCGGCTAACACTCACAAAAACTCTCGTAACTTTAAGAAAATGCGCATACTGGATCGATACATATTAAAAATCCATCTCGGCCCGTACTTCTTCGGCCTGGCCATCATCACCTTTGTCTTCGTCATGGATTTCATATTCAGATATCTGGACCTCTTCATTGGAAAAGGGGTCGATTTCTTCATCGTCTTAGAGTTCTTCTTACTCAGTCTGGGACATATGTTTGCATTAATTATACCAATGGCGGTGATGCCGGCCACCCTCATGGCTTTCGGGCAACTCTCATCAGAAAATGAAGTTACAGCGATGAAGGCGAGTGGCGTATCCCTCTATCGGATGATCCTACCGGTGCTTGTGGCTTCTATCCTTCTCTCTATCGGGCTCGTCTATTACAACAATCACCTCCTGCCAGAAAGCAATCACCGCCTCCTGAATCTCATGATCGATATCGGTAAGATGAAACCCACCATAGAGATCAAGGAAAATATATTCAGTGAAGCCGTACCTGGTTACACCATTCTCATCCGCGAGAAGGATGATAAAACAGGCAAGATAAAAGATGTCCAGATCTTCAAAAAGAGGAAGGGAAGCATCCCCACAACGATCATTGCAGACAGGGGCACGATGATCTTCAAGGAGGAAGAAAATATCCTGAGGTTCGAGCTCGAGGACGGCGAGATCCATGAGATGCCCGACCCTCGCGACATCACGACCTACCGCAGAACACTCTTCAAACAGTTCACCCTGAACATTCATGACACTGAGAGGAGCTTAAAGAGAACGGAACGCTCTCACCGTGGTGATCGTGAAATGAGTGCAGCAATGATGCAGGAGAAGATTAAAGAGATCGAGAAGGGTATGGAAGTAATGAAGAATCACATGCACCAGGTTGCGGCAAGACCCGTTGTGACCACCATTGCCACAGTCGCTGATGAGATAACCAACCTCATCCCCGAAGAAGAAACAAAGCCACCAGTCCCCGAACCCGAGTTACAGAGAAGCCAGCGCAAAAGGCCGGGCGCGGCAGAGGAACAGGTCCTGCAGGTGCTTGAGAATGAGTTGAATATAGTCGAATCGAACGTGAACCAGATTCACCGGTACGGTGTCGAGATTCACAAGAAGTACTCTATTCCCTTCAGCTGTATCATCTTCGTCTTACTCGGGGCTCCCCTGGCAATGAGATCGGGTAGAAAAGGAATGACGATGTCGATTGGGTTCAGCATCCTCTTTTTCCTGATCTATTACGTATTCCTCATCAGCGGGGAAAAACTCGCGGATCGGAGGTTCGTATCCCCGTGGCTCGCAATGTGGCTTCCAAACATCATCCTCGGGACGGGTGCAGTGATCCTCATTCACCGAACCGTCCTCGAAACCCAGGTGATAAACTGGAACAGAATCAATCCCTTGAAACGGTGGCGTCGTAAGGGTTAAAAACGATATACTGTAACCCGATCGCAGACGGTGGAGAGACAAACGAACGAAGTGGATTTGTGAGAATTCATGACAGGTACATACTAACCGGTTTCCTCCGGAACCTGGCGCTGGGATTGATTGCATTCATGGTAATCTACATCACCGTCGACGTGAACGAGGAGATCGACAACTTCATCGACCACAAGGCAACCTCCATGGAGGTCTTTTCCTACTACATATTCAAAATTCCATGGATTCTCATTCTCATCTTGCCGGTCGCAATCCTTCTCTCGACGGTCTTCTCTCTCGGGAAGCTCGCGAGGCAGAATGAACTAACAGCATTCATTGCTGCTGGCACTTCACTGGTGAGGGTAGCCACTCCTATCATCATCGCAGCTTTCCTCATCAGCCTCATGTCGATGGCCTTCGGGGAACTGGTGGTTCCCACTGCGAACCGTAAGAGCGAAAAGATCATGCTCGTGGATATCGAGGGAAAGGAACGGAAAGACTCTTTCCGGTACAAGGATAACCTGCACTACCATGGTGAGCACAACCGGGTTTACTATGCTGAACGGTACGATCTCAGACTGAACGTGCTCGTCAACGTCGTTGTCCAGGAGTATAGTGGACCGAGTCTGCAAAAGAGAATCGACGCGAAAAAGGCATTCTGGGATGGAGATAAGTGGGTCTTCATGAACGGAATGATACGAGAATTCCGCGAAAGTGGTGAGACGATCGAAACGTTTGACAGGTATCCACTGAAAGATATTCCGGAGAGGCCAGAAGACTTTGCCAAGGAGGAGATCGAACCCGAGGGTATGAACTACTCGGAGCTGAAAAAATACATTGAGAAGGTCAGACGGGGAGGCGGTTCGGTTGACAAGTACCTCGTTGATCTCTATTTTAAATTTAGCTTCCCATTCACGAACCTGATATTCGCTGTGATCGGTGCCGCCCTCTCTTCTGCGAGGCGAAAGCCTTCACTGGCGACGGGGTTTGGGCTGACACTCCTTATCAGCTTCACCTACTATGGGATACTGAGAATCGGCCAGGCCCTCGGTCACAGTGGAGTTATACAGCCGTTTCTGGGTGCCTGGATCGGTAACATCATCTTTGTCGCTGTGGGAGGCGTTATCCTCTATCGAGCCAACCGTTGAGGCCCTGACGAGAGAGACCGTGTGAAATGAACCTTGATCTGGAGAGCAAAATCCGGGAGTGAACAGAATTGCAATCTGGAGAGCACACTCCAGGAAAGGAAACCGTGACCGGTATGACTCGATTATCTCGTAAATACCATCTCGCATGTCTCTCCATCTTACTTCTCGGAGCGTTGGCACTCCTCTTGGCACCCGACTCAAATGCATACGCCGAGAGCTTCACTGGGGAAATCGGGCTTATCAAGAGGCTCTCCCCCGAAGAGAAGCTGACCTTCTTCGGCCTGCAGTACCTGATGAATCAATACCAGAAGAAGCAGTTCCTGACCTTCTCCACGAGGGAGGAGAGGACAGAATGGATCGAGCGGTTCTGGATAGACCTCGACCCCACACCAACGACGGAGATAAACGAGCGACGAATCGAACATGAAAAGCGGGCTAGCCTGGCGAGAAAACTTTTCGGGATGAAGAAAGCACCCGGGTGGGACAAGCGCGGTGAAACGCTCATCCGCTTCGGGCTGCCGAGCTACCGGGCGAAAACGTGGGCGAATGTCGGTTTCTACCGGATGACACCGCCTGGAGAGACGTGGTACTACGAGGCACTCGATATGCTCATCTCGTTCCACAACTTCAATCTCAAGGGTGAGTTCATATACGCGATAGAGCCCTACGGCAGAACCCCTCGTGAGGATCAGGAGAGACTGAAAAATGTCTGGACCCTTTTCAAGTATGATGTTATGCAGGAAGTCCACCCCACAGAATACCTGGATATTGAAGAGATCAAAGACATCATGGACTTCAATCCAGACGATATAGACTACATTGCCGACCCGGATATCCGGATGTATACACCGAAGGATCTCATCGCCCAGTTTGAACAGGAAAAGATCGAAAAATCAGCGAACAACTTTTACAAGTACATGAAGGAAAAACCGACCATTTACTCCTTTGAGCTGAACCAGGATCTGCTCCCCTTCTACTTCGACATCACCTCGTTCAAGGGGGGACCTGGTGCACTCCGCACCGATGTGAATTTCGAAGTACCGGCAGGGGAGGTCAGATTTATCCGCCGGGAAGGCAAGCTCAACGCCGAGATCGAGATCAGAGCTCTCGTACGCGACGCTCAGATGGACAAGGTCGTTGAAGCTGTAGATGTGATCCAAGCCATCCAAGCAGGTGAAGGAGTATTCGCTGGCCCCAGCCATTTCCCCGGGCAAATTACCCTCACCCTGAAACCGGGTTACTATCGGGTGGGATTGGAGACAGTAGACAGGAACTCGGGAAGGCGTGGTATGTTGAAGACAAATCTCGAGCTTGCCCCGATCGGCAACGAGCTCGCGCTGAGCGACATTCAGTTTGCGAGTTCGATTCAGGAGACCGAAGAGAACCAGAAGTTCGTCAAGGGAAACCTCCAGGTAATACCACACCCGCTGCACGCTTACAGGATTCCCTACCCGCTGAGTATCTATTTCGAGATCTACGGGCTCGATACAGACAGGGAAGGTATTTCTTTCTACACTATCGAGTACAGAATTGTACCGCTCCAGAAGAGAAGGAAGGGACCTGTTCTGGAGGAAGTGAGTCCCATCATCAGCTCGAAGTTTGAAACGACGGGTTACGGTTCAATGCAGATTCAGAGACTCTCGATCACCAGCACGAACCTGTGGGAGGGGCCGTTCAGGTTGATAGTAACCGTCACTGACCGGAGGACGCTCGCCAGCACTGAAAAGAGCTCGAACTTCTCTATTCTGGATTGATACCGGATTACGTTCCCTGTTCCCAACTCGCCAGGTACTTCTTCTGCTTGTCGGTCAGCTCATCGATCGTGCAGCCGAGAGCCGCGAGCTTGAGCCTCGCAATCTCGTTATCAATATCAGGTGGGACCGCATAAACCTTCTTTTCGAGGATTGCTTTCCCTTTCACAAGATACTCCACAGAGAGAGACTGGTTGGCGAAGCTCATATCCATCACCGAGGCAGGGTGACCTTCAGCCGCGGCCAGGTTGATGAGCCGCCCTTCCCCGAGGAGGTTGATTCTTCGCCCGTCGGGTAGGATGTACTGCTCGACGTTCTCCCTGATTCGGCTCTTGCTGGTTGCCATCCTCTCCAGTTCAGGTATATCTATCTCAACGTTGAAATGGCCGGAGTTAGCAATGATGGCTCCGTCTTTCATCCGTTCGATATGCTCCTTACGTATGACTGATATATTCCCGGTAAGGGTGATGAAAATGTCACCAATTGCAGCAGCGTCCAGGGAGCTGATGACCGTAAAACCGTCCATGACAGCCTCGAGTGCCTTTACAGGATTAACCTCGACCACGATTACATTGGCACCCATACCTCTCGCCCTCATCGCCGTACCGCGTCCACACCACCCATATCCGAATATGACAAACCGTGAACCAGCGAGGAGTATGTTGGTGGAACGAAGAACGCCGTCTATGGTGCTCTGACCCGTGCCGTAACGATTGTCGAAGAAGTGCTTCGTTACTGCATCATTCACAGCGATAATCGGATACCCCAGTACACCGTGCTGCTCCATGCTCCGCAGCCTAATGACGCCGGTCGTCGTCTCCTCGGTGCCACCGATCACGTTCCCCAAGAGATCCCGTCGATCCTTGTGCAGGGTGCTCACCAGGTCTGCACCGTCGTCCAAGGTAACCTGCGACTTGATATCCAGAACGGAGTGAATATGACTGTAGTAACGCTCGTTGTCTTCGCCCTTGATAGCGAACACAGAGATCTCATCGTGCTTGACCAGTGAAGCAACGACATCATCCTGCGTGCTGAGAGGATTAGAAGCGCACAGGGCAACCGTGGCGCCGCCGGCCTTCAGCGTTTGCATCAAGTTTGCCGTCTCGGTCGTCACATGGAGGCAAGCGGCGATTTTCAACCCATCGAGCGGTTTCTCCTCCTCGAACCGTTTGCGGATCATTCTCAGTACCGGCATCCGCTCCTCGGCCCACTCGATCCTCTTTTTTCCCGTATCCGCGAGGTTTAGATCCTTGCAGTCGTACTTCATGTCCTTCCCTTTCACGTGTATCGTTTCTCTTTACAGCTAAACCTTTGACTTGAGGATATCCACGTAATCAAGATTCTCCCACGTGAATTCCTGCTCCTCACGCCCAAAGTGACCGTAGGCTGCAGTTTTCCGGTATATGCCCCTGCGAAGCTTCAACCTCTCGATGATGCCGTTCGGTGTCAGATCGAACGTATCTCTGATGAGCTTTGTCAGCTTG
>Ga0209427_10003956_pt1 | contig 17245 bp, 13 predicted proteins | sample DeeMarSWOR136_30_FD_187465 | JGI IMG/M metagenome (GOLD analysis project Ga0209427, IMG submission 187465) | Marine sediment microbial communities from White Oak River estuary, North Carolina - WOR-1-36_30 (SPAdes) (version 2) | ecosystem: Environmental > Aquatic > Marine > Intertidal zone >...
CTACTACTGGCGGATCGATGAATTCGACGGCGCTACGACGCACACGGGCGACCTCTGGAGCTTCACAACGATCCCTGATATCCCGGTCGGCGATCCCAACCTTCTCGCTCTGTACAAACTGGACGAGGGCCAGGGCTCTACCGCAGTCGACTGGTCCGGCCACGCCAATCACGGCATACTGATGGGTACTTCCGATTGGACCGTCCCGGGCCTGATCGGCGAAGGCGCCCTGAACTTCGGACAGAACGGCTATGTCGCGATCCGGAACCTTACATACCAAGGCGACGCCTATACCGAGTCGACCGTCTGCTGCTGGATGCGCACGGAAAACCAGGGCACCCAGATCCTTGGCTCGTTCGATCCCGACCACTACTGGCGCTTGTCGATAGACAGCTACGGCGCCGGCTTCGGCCTGATCGACTACGACGTCACGACAAGCAGCGGCCTGAACGAGCTCAACGGCCTCACGCGCGTTGACGATGGATTCTGGCACCACATCTGCGCCGTGTACAACAAAGGCTTCATGTCCATCTACATCGACAGCCGGCTGGACGTCACCATGACCGGCGGATCAACCATGGGCACCGGCACGATCCGCTACGGTTTCCTCGGCGCCGACTCTGCGGCCGACACCTTCGACGGCACCAGAGACCGACGCACCGCGCTCATGGGCGATATCGACGACTTTCGCATCTACGATAGAGCGCTAACACAAGAGGAAATCACACTGGTGATGCGGGGCGATCCCTTGGTGGCCTGGAATCCGAGTCCGGCGAACGGCTCAAATCCGGACATCGACGTCGTCCTGCCTCTAACCTGGTCGCCCGGCGATAATGCCTCGCAGCACGACGTGTATTTCGGTTTAGATAAAGACGCCGTGAAGGAGGCGGACAGCTCGGATACGACGGGCATTTATCGAAACCGTCAAAATGGAACGACCTACACACCGCCTGAAGGCGTCGAATGGGGCGGCGGGCCGTACTACTGGCGAATCGATGAAGTCAATACTGACGGAACGATCAGCAAAGGCCTCATCTGGAGCTTTACCGTTGCGGACTTCATTCTCGTGGAAGATTATGAGAGCTACACCGACGACGATGCGAACAATGAAGCCATCTGGCAGCATTGGATCGACGGCTTCGGCATTGCAGATAACGGCGCGCAGGTCGGTTATCTCATGCCACCGTACGCCGAGCAGACGATTGTCAACAGCGGCAATCAATCCATGCCGCTGACTTATGACAACACGGCCGGTGTGACGAACTCGGAAGCTGTGCTTACACTAACCGCTCCACGAGATTGGACACGCCACGGTCTGACGGACTTATCGCTGTGGTTCCGGGGTTATCCGGGCTCGGTGGGCAGCTTCATCGAAGCTCCGGCAGGCACCTTCACGATGACCGCCTCTGGCGCGGATATCTGGGGTACAGCCGATGAGTTCCACTTCGCATTTAAGACGCTCACCGGCCCCGGCTCGATTGTCGCGCGGGTCAACAGTGTCCAGAACACGCACGCCTGGGCAAAGGCCGGCGTGATGATCCGCGAAACGTTGGATGCCGGCTCGAAGCACGCCTTTGCCTGTGTGACACCCGAGAACGGCGTTGCTTTCCAGCGCCGCACCAATACGGATATCGACATGACCGGCACAACGGAGGCCGGAATTACGGCGCCGCATTGGGTGAAGGTCGAGCGCGATATAACAGGCAACTTCACGGTGACGCATTCGACCAACGGCACATCGTGGCAGCCAGTCGCCGACGCTATTCCAATGAATATTACGATGACATCGAGTGTTCATATCGGTTTGGCACTAACCAGCCATAACGCATCTCAGACGTGCCAGGCCGTTTTCTCGAACCTGACGATGACCGGCAACATCAGTGGACAGTGGGCCCATCAGGATATTGGGATTAGCAGCAATGCGGCTGAGCCAGTGTACGTCGCTCTATCAAACAAGAATGGCGCGCCCGCGAGGGTGGCCAATGAGGACCCCACCGCGGCAACGATCGATATCTGGACAGAATGGCGTATTCCGCTGCAAGCGTTTGCCGATCAGGGGATTAACCTGGCCGACGTGGATAGCATCGCAGTTGGTTTGGGCAGCAAAGCCGGAATGGCAAGTTCCGGCGGCTCAGGGATGATATTCATTGATGATATTCGCTTGCTTAGATTGACAAATGACAATTGACTATTTGCATAAAGGCCACAGGCCCTTGCGCAATCTTTTCGATAGTCAATAGACAATAGTCAATAGACAATGCGATTACGCTCTCCAGGGGCGCTGTCGGTTCGTTTGGCCTGATAACGCGTTCTTGGCGAGGATGACGTCCTCACGGACCTGAAAGTCAAACATGCCGGCGCAGATGAAATCGGCCCCGTTGTCGTAGGCATATTTGAAGGCGTCTCTCGGATGAATGGCCCCGGCGGCCATGACCTTGTACGCGATCCAGGGCTTGTCCACCTTTTTCATGAATTCGATGGTTCTCTCCGGCGTCTTCGACCAGATATTGTCGTTCTCGGGCTGCCTGTTGGCGGACCAGTACCTGTGGCTGTGGAGCGTCTTCATATAGAAATCGACGTCTAAGCCTGCTTCTTCGCACGCGATAGGGACATCCACACTATGCCCCCCGACACCTGCAATGACCCCATTTTGCTTGATGAAGTCGGCCGCCTTTGCCAGAATGTCCACGCGGTTGTTTGCCACGCAACTGTCTGCGATGCCGCCATGCACGTAAGCCCCGATGGCCCCGTGGTCAATAGCTGCTTTCGCATCACTGAGCGGATCTTTCGAGGGCATCTTGACCTGAGCGATCCATTGCAGCTTGCCGCCTCGATTGTTCCAGTACCGGGTCATGATCCTGATGCAGTGCTCGTCGAGCCGGAGTATGACCGTGTTGATGCCACATTCTTCGCATATCTCGAAAGTTTCCATCACCTTATTATCGGTGAAGTACTTCTTCAGCAGGGGCGATACATAGATCAGGTCTCTACTGTGTGCGAAGCCACTGATCAGATTGCCGCCGGGAAAGAGCCGGCTGATCGTGACGTTACCGATTTTGCCCACCGGCAGCTCTTTGATGGAGCCCCCCGGCATCCCGGCCGCCGGCTTTTTCGCTGCCGCCGCCAGGAGAGCTTCTTCTTCAAAGCTCAGAGCCAGCGCCGCCGCGGGAGCGGCAATAGACTTCTTTAAGAAACCACGACGATTCAGATTATCTGGCATGATTCACCCCTTCACGATGGAAAATTCAAATATCAGAAACAAAAGATCAAAATTGTGGAATCATCCCTTTGGGATGATGACTTCCTGATTCTTGCACTTTACGTTTTCACCTTTGATTTTGCAAGGATGCTTCCGCGTCCGGTCCGGCCAGTCGCTGGATGAGCACTTCGCGGACAGATAATTCGGCACGTTTTGAAGCGGGCGGCTTTGCAATATACAGTCCAACTCGCCCCTTTGCAGGCCCGACGGCACGAACCGACCCGATTTCCTCCCCATTCAACCAGACCCGGACTTTGTCGCCCTCGACCCGCACCGAAATGGTGTTCCAGCTTTCGCGGTCCACAAGCTCGCCGTCCAGGTTCGCAAGGGCCAATCCCTTGCCGGGTATCCAGACACTGCCGGTATAGACTTTCGGTGCGCTAGCTTCCGCCGGCTCGAATATCTCAATCCGCGGGCCGTGATCGGAATCTTCCCCGCGCAGCCAAATACCGGCGTGGATAGGCCACGTTGCCCGAAACGTCACGGCCAGCAGATAATCCTCATACGTTGCCTCGGTCCAAAGCGTGCTACCTTCCTCGTGTTCGGCGCCGGTTCCAATCATTCGACCCGCCTGCACGGTCCAGGACGGCTTGTCGGAGGCTTGCCACCCCGAAAGGTCACGACCGTTGAAAACAGCAATCCACTCTGCAGACTGCTCGTCCTCGCTCTGGGTGTTGATCGGCTTGCTGATATTGTGTGTTCCGTGACAATCCGTGCAGATCGAAGCATGGTTCACGGCCCGGCCGTTCCGGCGTATTCGCCCGGTCCATTCCTGCAAAAAGGCTTCCACCGCTTGAGGATCCTTATGGTCCTGATGCCCGTAGACCTCACGCCCGTTCCCGGGCTTATGGCACGTCGGATTCGAGCACATCCTGGCCACTTCCGAGCGGCCGAACAGAAGATCGGGCTCGGTCATCAGCATCTCGTCGTGCATGTGCTCTGTCGATGGGCCGTGACATTCGTCGCAGGTGACGTCCATCTCAAGGTGAGTCTGTGATATCTCCTCGGTCTTCATGTCGGGATGACAGACGTAGCATTTACTATTCCCGCTGGGTTTCTCAGCCTCCGACTCGTCGGCCGCGCAAACCGCCAGAATGCCCGCAAATACCGCCGAAGCAACAATAACCCCCATAAGGTAAAGACTATTTCGCCTATTCAAGCGCAATTCCATCTCCTCTTGATACCTGATGATTGACAAATGACTATTGACTATTTGACGAAAGGCGGGCGAGACGACCTCGGTATGAACGGTTTAATAGTCAATATTCAATCGTCAATAGTCAATGCCTTTTTTAGACGACTTCCCAATCACGCAGCCACTCGTATTCCCGGGGCAGATTGGCCCACTGTCGCTCTGTGATTCTCATCAGCCATTGCTTATCTGCCGCTGCCATTCCAAGCGAGCGGGTATACGAAGCGCGTGCGGCATTCTCAACCTCGTAGACCGTTGACACTCCCGGCACAGACGCCGTGATCGCGGGGTTGGCAAGGATGCACTGAAGCGTCAGCCGGGCCAGGTCATTCTCCGTCTTGCTGCCTACACCCATGACAGGGAATTTCACCTTGCCGTAGCTTTTGAACAGGCTGCCGCCGAAGAAGGGCTTGATGGTAACAATCCCGACGTCCCGCTCCAGCACGGTCTTGAAGATGCTTTGCGTCTGATCCGACCCATGGCCCGGATTGACCTCCACAACACTATCCTTCGTTGGGCGTTCGCCTTTGCTCCGGGTCTTCGCGCTGCAGGGGAAGATAATCATCTCGAATTCGGGGTACTTGTTGAGAACGTGCTCGAACCAGGGACGGCAATGAGACGACATGCCGAGATGTCGCACCTTGCCGGCCTTGTGCAGCTTCTGGAAGGTCTCGATCAACGACTCGACCTCGGCATCCGTGTTGAGCTGGTTTGTGCCGAGCTGTCCCGCCATCTTGGCCTGTGGGCGCCAGATGTCGAGGTAGTCCGTCTTGAGCAGACGCAGGCACGTATCGACGTTGAGCGTTTGGTCCTTGACGTTGCAGCGATCCGATCCGCGTGGACCGAGGTTGTGGATATCGGCGCCAACGTACATCTTCTCACGGCGCCCTTTCAGGGCCGCCCCATAACACAGACACTCCGCGGCGGTGGTAATATCCAGATAATTGATGCCGGAATCGATACAGGCGCTGACGACATCCGTTCGGTTCTTCGCCACATCTTCAGGCACTTCCTCGTTGGCAAAGTGGTCCCAGTATCGACCGGCGTTCCGATTCTTCCAGTGTCCGCCCAGGCTGATCTCAGAAACCATCAGATTTGATTTGCCCAAACGGCGGTAGGTCATCTTCGGGTGGAAATTCAGAATCTTCGCTGTGTGTACGGGTTCCACAGCGGCTTGTCCCTGACCTGTAAGGCCCCCGGCGATGGTACCGGCCGCCACCAGGGACGTGTTCCGCATGAAATCTCTTCGTGACAATTCGTCGTTCTTCATCGGCTTTCTCCTTTTCAATTCGGGTCGGCCCCGGCACGCCGCTCAGCACCCCGCGAGCGCTCGCCGTCTACCGTCCCTGAACTCTGTGTGTCAGTCTTCCGAGTGTATACATGATTGCACAACCGAGCGAAGATGTCAATTCTTTTATCACCGCCCTGTTATTGCGGATCCGGGCCATATCTCCTGAGAGCATCTTGCCGAATATATTCCATGATCGGAGCAAAATGGATAGCAGGTTCGACGCGGCGTCCCCGCCGCTTCTGGCCGGAATATGCGGCATCAAGGATTGCACGCCCTTCCCAGATGTTGGGCGCGATCTCGAATTTGACCGAGAATTCATATTCAGAAAGAAACGCCAGATCCGGAACCGGATAAGGCTGAGGCTCTGCTCCCTCGCACTCGGAAACAGACCGAATGAGCGTTGGCGTGACAAAACCATCACCAATGCCGAGGTCGAAATTTCTCTTTCTCGTGGTGATCCACCAGAAATCACCGGTAAACCAAAGTCCTCTGACGCTCTCGGAGGCGCGCCGAGAGACGTAGCCTGGCTGCGCTTTCAGCTTTCGAAGCTCGCGGTCGAAGGCCAAAGTCATCGCTTCGTTAAATGTGTGTTGGGTGTTCTGAAGGGCGAGCAGGGCCACGTGAGTGCCAAACAGGTTTGAGAATGTCTCTTCCCATGTGAATGCAGACGGATGCTCCGGCTCTAATCCCTTGTTCTTGAAGCCGAACCACGTTATGATCTCGTGCCACGTGACCGCGGCAAAGGCGAGGTATTGACCAACACCCACGGAGACCTCGTAGGCGATCCGCTCCCTGTCCGGCGGCGACCTATTCTTCCAATCGTCCGGGTACGTCAGCGAGACATAGTAGCGCGAAGGTTCATATAGTCTGAACGAAAATCTCTTTTTGTCTTTCATGATTTGCTCAAAGGTCTTCGCGGTGAGAAAGATCGTCCAGTCGGCGGCCTTGCGCGCATGGCTGATATCAATGGCGCCCGCTTTGCAGGTATACACCACACCGTTTCTCTCCGACATGTTGGGCCGGTATCCATGCTGCCCCAATTGTTCGGGCCCCAAAAAGACGGTTCCCCACGTCGGCGTGGGTAAATATCCCACTCGAATTCGCGGGCTGGCCTTGAGTCCCTCTCGGACCAACTGGGCCGCCGTCTTCGAATTGGGGGCTTTGGTTTCAGCTTGATACACGCCTGCTCCGGCCCAGGCCAGCGTCTCCTGGCACCCGGTCACTCCGAATAAGAGCAACGACAAGAGAATAACCACTAACCAACGCAACGCCATGCTATCGCCCCATAAATCGTATTTTAACAGTAACCTGGCGAACTTCGAGATGAGACTTCCGGCGAATCTGCAGAGCTCGTGTTTGACATGCGAGACTAATCCATATGCTTGAAGCTCGGCCACATCTCCTTTAACGGCTTCTTCGGTTCTCTGCAAACATAAATGTCTAAATACCTCTCATAGCGGAGCGCATTCGAACATGCGTGCTCGCCGCGTTTCTCAACAGTGTGCCAGTGATCTTTCAACTTCTGCAAATCAATACCTATCGAAATCGCCACCTCCCCCGAGTGCCCCCGATGCCCCCAGAGATAGTATTGTAGATGTCCACTTATCGGTTTGGGAAGGTTATGTTGCCCGCCGAAAAGCCAGATCGCTCCGGCCTCTCCGTAATTCTGCGTCAGCACGCAGGCTTTCGATCTTTCTTCTTCGCTCAGACGATGGTATACGTCGGCGACGTTCTGTGCCATTTCTTCCCAGCCGAACCTGTCCGCAAAATGCGGGCGAAGACGGCCCAGCTTGTGGCGTTCGCCTCTGATCCCCATGTAAGCGCTCCTTCCATAACACGTCTTGAAGACCTCGACCGGCAAGACAGGCCGTACGAGCGGAACCGCTGCGAGCCCCAGCATGAGGATCAATACGGTCGCCGTCGTTGGCCACCCCTGAGAGCTACGCCTCTTAGCAGATTGCTCAATGGCGACGGCGCCTCCCGCAAGCAGAACCGTATAGAATGGAGCCGGAAGGTAGAATTTTGCCCTTAGACACATGCAGAGGACGAGGATAACAAGATACGCATACCCCAGAACCCTGAACTCTTTCTCTTTCTTGTTAAAGACAAAGCCATAAAGACCCAAAAGCCATACGGGAAAGGCAAAGGGATTCATCATGACCGCTTGATTCTTGATGAATTCGACCGGTGTCACCGGCCAGGTCTTCCCCGAAACATAGGCCTTATAGTACTCCAGGGCGGGCAGTCCTTCCTTCATCTGCCACAGAAGATACGGAGAGAAGATCAAAAACGCGATAGCGCCCGCCCCCCAGAACTGCCAGCTCAGAAGGTACCTTCTTTCTTTCGTCATCGGCAAAGCCAGGAAGATGCTAAATCCCAAAAAGAGGGCTGTCATCTTAGTCATTAATCCCAGCCCGGCGACGATGCCGAAGAATACCCAGTATCTTTTGTCCTCTGTTTTGAGAAGTGACACCATCATATAGAGCATAACGGCCCAGCAGAGCTTGTCAAACGCGTCATACGTGTACATGCTCTCCCAGCATATGTAGACCGGAGCCACTGTGACACACGCCAGGGCAAGCAGCAGCGCGTTGAAGCCGCCGCCCATTCGCTTAACCATCAGACTCACTATCCAGACGACCAACGCGCCGCAAATGGCCGGAAGAAGGTGCAGGGAAAGGAACGACGTGCCCAAAAGATACCGGACGCCGGCAAGCAAAAGCGGGACAATCGGTGGAACGTCTACGTACCCGAAGTCCAGATTATCGCTCAGAGCAATATTGTACAACTCGTCCCGGAAGAAACCGTACTCAAAGGGAAACAGACACAAAATCAACTTGAGTGCGACGAAATAGGCGACAATAGCCCTTTCGCCAAAGAGCCTGCCCCTGAAGAGAAACTCTTGACCCATGCTGCAAATCCTCTTTTCGATAAAGGCTTTGAGTATATAGAATTGCCGTGAGGATGCAACTGCCAATTTGGCTGAGTCGATCCGAGTCTTGGCGACCTGCGTTGGCTGGCACGTTTTCGGCCGAAGCGAATAACCGGTGAATATGCCCCCTGAGTGTGGCGACGCCAACCTCTAAGATGACAATCCGGACCTCTACGAAGTTCGCCGGGTCACCGCTTCTTGTTGCGGCACGACCTTGCCCTCGTGCAGATTACTCGTCAGTTCGGTGAGTTCTTTGCACGCGAATTTTCAGCGTCCGATACGAGAAGACGCTCGAATTCGTCAACATCACTGACCGGCCGCTGGCGGGCATAATTTTCACACACATAAGCGGTTGGCTTGCCGTTCACAGCGACGTGATGTTTTAAGAATGGGAACGTTTCGTGGTAGGTTGAATCTGCCCTGCCATGATCGTGCAGCAGGACGACCGCATTCGGCAAGAATCTGGAACGAACCAACCCGAGCATTCGCTGCGTGTCTTTGCCTCGGTGAGCCACGTCGTTTCAAAGGTCGCTTCGTATAAATCCAGCAGACCGATGATCGTGAAGGCGTAATCATCGAGAAAAGCCTCTCCGATCACGTGTCCATCCCGATAGTAAGGAGCCAATCTGAATCAGAATCCCTGTTCGGCCTCTACGATGGCCTTGGCCTCTTCCAGCGGCACCAAACCCAACGCTGCCAGCTTGATCTTTCCGTTTGGGTCGATGAAAAAGGTCGTCGGTATTGATTTCACATTGGAAAACGGCTCGGGCAGAGCACCGTCACCGAGAGTTGCAACGGTATAACTAATGTCCTTTGCCGCGACGAACTTTTTCAGAACATCGGGTGACTCATTCGATACCGCCAGGATCGTAAGTTCTTCCTCACCATACATCTTTCGCAGATCGACCAGATGAGGAATCTCCGCGATGCACGCGGGACACCACGTCGCCCAGAAGACCACGAGAAGATTCTTGCCCTGAGAATCGCTCAGTTTGTGCGTTCGACCGTCAATATCCCGTACCGTAAAATCCGGGGCCGATTTACCCGACCACGGTTGAAAGGCCACATCCCATGTCTTGCGGGCATTGATGATACGTTCCAGACTCGCCCATCCCGCCGGGCGTGTGCTGGAGACAGGCTCAGTATTTGGATTGGGCGAATCATTCCGAACAGTCGCAAAAACCGCCACCACTGCGATTGCAATCAGTACGGTAATAAACCAGCCTGCTTTTCGTTTTGTATGTTGCGCGCTCATTTTTCGATCCTTTACAAATCTTTGCAGCTTAACTATGTTTCATTTCCCCCATGAAATTCAAAACCTCGGCGAGGACTTACGTGAATCAACAGACATCTTATCGCTCGTTTAAACCATAAGGATCCATCCGCCTTAAGGATGCAGGACCACCGGATGTGGAAAACCGGTCAGACCCTGCTCCCATACCACTCTGTCCGTCTGCATCATGCCGTCCCGGCGGGCATGGCCTTCATTACAACCTGCGATCAATCCAAGACTCAGCAATACGACGACCACTAAAACTACTTTCAATGCGTTCATGGTTCATTCTCCTTAGAAAAGCAGCCCACATATGGACTGCCCCATAGTTTGGCAACAATCGAAACTTCATTCATCCCTATGTTTTGTCAAAGAAATCAAAAAGTCATATATAAGACTACTTCACTCTTATACGACTGAAATTGTCTTATTTGTTCGCAAAAAACTCCACGCGCACAGAAATTTAGAAAATTACCGATAATACACGCCATAATGCGGTAGAATCGCACGCGCCCAATGTATTTTCAGCTTTGTCGGCGAAGAGGGTCCGCCCGTTTCTTGCCTTCGAACCTCACAGCCCGCCGCCCTATTTGAGCATATCGGCCAGATCTTCATCCACGTTGCCGATCGGCTTGATATCGTACTTGTCCACCAGGACGTTCAGCACATTCGGACTGACAAAGGCGGGCAGGCTCGGTCCGAGCCGGATGTTCCTGATCCCCAAATGCAGCAGCGTCAGGAGGATCGCCACGGCCTTCTGCTCGTACCACGAAACGGCCAGTGAGAGCGGCAGATCGTTCACGCCGCAATCGAATGCCTCGGCCAGTGCCGTCGCGATCTTGATCGCGGAATAGCAATCATTGCATTGGCCCGTATCCAGCAGTCGCGGGATTCCGTCGATGTCGCCATAGTCCCGCGCGTTCAGGCGGTATTTGCCACACGCCGCTGTGAGGATCACGCAATCCTCCGGGACCTTCTCGGCCAGTTCGGTGAAGTAATTGCGTCCGGGCTTGGCGCCGTCGCAGCCGCCGATAAAGAAGAAGTGCCGGATCTTACCCGCCTTGACCGCCTCGACGATCTTGTCGGCCAGAGCAAGGACCGCCGAATGATGGAAGCCCGTGCTCAGCGACCCCTGCGGATTCTCAGGCAAGGGCGGCTGGGACAAGGCCTTATCAATGACCTCGCTGAAATCTCTGCCTTTGATATGCTTGACCCCGGCGGCACCGGCGATTCCACAGGTGAAGATTCTATCCTTGTAGGAATCCTTCGGTATCATAATGCAGTTCGTCGTCACCAGGATGGCCCCGCTGAATTGGTCAAACTCCTTCTTCTGGTTCTGCCAGGCCGTGCCGTAGTTACCTATCAGGTGCTTGAACGCCCTGAGCTTCGGATATCCGTGAGCCGGGAGCATTTCGCCGTGCGTGTAGATGTTAATGCCCTTGCCTTCAGTTTGTTTCAACAGCTCATACAGATCAAGCAAGTCGTGGCCGGTGACCACGATGCCGGGGCCCTCCTGGGTGCCGCTCGGAACCGTCGCCGGCGTCGGATTGCCGAAGGTCGAGGTATGCGCCTTGTCGAGCATCTCCATCACGCGAAGATTCATCTCGCCGGCCTGGAGCACCAGCTCCACATAGCGGTCCAAGTCGAAGTCTACATTCGTCAACGTGGCGAACATCGCCTCGTGCATGAACGCATCGACCTCTTCGTCCTTCTGCCCAAGCTCGCGCGCGTGATAGGCATAGGCGGCGATGCCTTTTAGCCCAAAGATGAGCGTATCCTGCAGGCTCTGAATATCCTCGTCTTTGCCGCAGACACCCACTTTCGTACATCCCGTGCCGCCCGCTGTTTGTTCACATTGATAACAAAACATAACTCTCCTTTCACTTTTCAGTCGTTTTAGGGTTTAGATTCTTGAGAAATAGCTCCTTGGCTATTTTATGCCCCTCGTGGGTCTTGAAAACCCTGTTGACGATCTTCTGTAGTGTCTGTTCGCTCGCATTCGGAAAGTCAGCCGGGATGTTCACGAGCCAATCCGCGTCCCAGACGATCCGAAACTCCATTGTGTCGATGGCTCTGGCGCTGTGATGGTTGGCGATAATCCTGCATATATGCTCGACGGCCTCGCCTGAAATATCGTGCTTTCTTAGAAGCTCCTCGGCGATCGGTGGTCCCTCAATCTCCTGATATTTGCCTGCCGACGAGTTGTATTTGCGTTCCGCTTCCTGGATGCCAATATCATGCAGAATCGCGGCCGCTTTGACCACCAACGGGTCCCCTCCTTCCGCCGCCTGTATTTGCTCGGCGTAGCCTAAGACCGCCAGAGCGTGCTCGATTCTCTTTTCGTCTTGGCCGAAGATTCCCTTCATCTCATCTATCAATCTGTCCCGAATAGCGGTCAGGCTCTTGGCCGTCACACCGAGACATTGCTCGGCGTATTGGCACCATTGGGCGCAGCCCAGGTCGAGCTTCGGATTGGCAACGGTATGGCCGCACCGGCGGCATTTCAGCTTTGGCTCATCTTTGAAGAATTCGATGGGTCGGCCGCAACCGGAACACGGCACCTCAAAAATATCTTCCGGCTTCCAAAACCGCTGATCTTGTCCAGGACATCTGACCATGCGTATTCCCCGGCCCACGGCTTGTCTCGACATATTATACCCCTCACGCACGAATCATCGTGAGCAACATCTTGAATTTTCCCTGGGCGTTGACGGCATGGGGCACATTGGCCGGCATAACGATGATCTGGCCCTCTGTTACGGTTTTGTCCTCTGTGCCTATGGTTATCCGCGCCGTGCCGTCGAGAACCTGAACCACGGCATCATACGGCGCCGTATGCTCGCTCAGACCCTGGCCCTGGTCGAAAGCAAACAGCGTGATGGATCCCACCGACTTGTTGAGAATCATCTTGCTGACAATCGAATCCTTCGAGTACTCGACCAGTTCCAGCAACGGCTGCCCTTTGCCGAGGCAGTCCTGCAATACACCCACCTTTTCCTCGTGTCCGACCATCTGTTTGTCCCTTCCAAATCTCTTACGTTTCCTGTCCAGGAGCAAAACAATATCCTAAGCATCCAATATTGGACTTGAATACTCTTATACGACAAATATAGTCCTATTTGTTCTTGCCGTCAATAAGAAAACGAATTTTTTTGAAAAAAACCAAGATCCGTCCGCCCTCGTCGCCAACAACGCCAGGAAAGAGCTATTTTTCCCACTGCTTCAGGATTTCGAGGCATTCGATCATCGCCCGGCCGTTGTGGTATCCCGCCTTCCAGGGGCTGGCCTTGCTGCCTTGCGGTCTGCCTTCCGGCGTGATATTGGCATGCCATTCGCCGTTGGCCCAATCCACCATATTCTTCTCGACGAAGTCGAAGGTCTTCTCGAAGACAGACAGATATTTCGGCTCGTGCGTTAGGCGATACATGTGCAGGGCGCTGACGATCGCTTCGGCCTGGACCCACCAGACTTTGCTCCGGCGATCGGCCGGCTGATTGAACGGGCCGCTGTCATAGAATCCGCCGTTCGCTTCATCGTAGCCGTACCGAAGCGAGTAATCGAACAAAGTACGATATAAATCAAGGAATGGATAATTCGAGACCCCCGCGGCCTCGCACGCATCGATGAGCAGCCAGACGTTCTCAATATCGTGGCCGTAGGAGACCCTGGCGTAGTCTGCCTCCAGCCTTGGCGTCCAATCGCGATCATACTTATCCGTACAGGCGCCGAGGTTCTTCCGAACGACGGCATTGCTCTCGATGTTGATCAACTCCAGCAGACGCTCGCGGGCCAGAGGAAGTTTGCTCGCACGATAAAAAGTCGTCATCGCCTCCAGGAGATGCAGGTGCGTATTCATTAACTTGAGATCCGCCTGTGGTCCCATATAGGAGCCTTCCCCCGCAGGTACCGGTGTCCAATCCTCGTTGAAGAATTCGATATAGCCTCCGTAGACGCTATCGTGACATTTGGCCTCCAGCAGATGGAAGAAGCGCACGGCAGACTCCAGGACATCCTGCCTTTGGGTGGCCAGATAGAACTCCGAGATGGCATAGAGGGCAAAGGCTTGCCCATAAAGATGCTTTCGAGGCTTCAGTTTCCTGTTGCCCGTGGCATCGACTTCCCAATAGAAGCCCCCATTCTCGCCATCCCACATCTTCTCTTTAAGGAACCGATAGCCTACGTCGGCCGCTTCGACATACTCGCTCCTGTTGTAGCCCGCCCGGGCCAGCCGCGAGAAAAGCCATACCGTCCGGGCCTGGCTCACGATCATCTTCGTCCCAGGCCCCCTGGGCTCGCTCTTCGGGCCGAAGTTGATCGTATACCCGCCGTTGGCGCGGTCGATGCTCTTGGCGTACCAGAAGGAGGCGATATTCTCTGCAAGTATCTTCTCGAACTTTGGGATATAGGTTTGTGCCGGGGTTTCACGTTGCCGGGCCGGATATACCTTCACGCTCATTGACAGTAGAACGATGAGAGCCAAAAACGAACGAACGGGAACTTTCTCGATCTTCTTAGAAGCCATTTTCTCTCCTATATCCATCGGCGCGATGTCTCACTCGAAGCGCACGGTTGCTTGTCCCTTTTCCTTGCTGAGGAGCACCTCCTTCGTCTGTCCCGCGCACGTCACGGCATACTTGCCGTAGAACGCGCGAACCCGGCACTGGCCGTCCGCGTCTGCCTTACCCTCCCGGCGGGTCCACCATTGTTGGAAGACCAGATCGCGATAGGCGTGGGCCGCCGGTGTGGGCGTCCAGTCCCGGCGGTAGAGCGAGGACTGGGGTATCCAATTGGCTCTCTCCCAGAAACCCCACATGAGTATCCCGTGAACCGCCGGGTGGGCGAAGCAGATGCGATAATACTCCGTCAGGGCCTTCGCCTTGGCTTGCTCCTGTTCCGGCGTCAGTTTCAATTGTCGCTGCCGCATGAAGGGCGAGCGCTGGCCGGGCATGTTAAACTCGGTCACGCGAATCGGCAGGCCGATCTTGGCGAGTTCGTTGAGGGCGTGCTGCAAGGCCTCAGCATCAAAGGACTCGCCGTGCAGATGCCCCTGCACCCCGATTCCATCCATGGATGCGCCTTGTTCGAGCAGTCCGCGAATGTGTTTGATGTAATCATCCAGCCGCCTGCCGGTGAGGATGTCATAATCGTTGAAGAACAGCCGGGCGTCGGGATCGGCTTCTTTGACCCAGCCGGCCATCTGCTTGGTAATGCCGGGTCCGAGGCGGTCCGCGTAGTAATTGGCGTGGATCATCTCATTGTTGAGGTCGTATTCGGCAAATCGGCCCCGGTAGCGGCCGGCGACGGTCGCGGCCCGCCTCTCAAGAACCTCCCGCAATTCATCGTCCTCCAACTGTTTGACCCAGTTTTGGACTCGCCCGGGAATGCCCCAGAACAGGCAGTGCCCTCGCAACGGGATGTCATGTTGTTTTGTCCACGCGAGGATCGCATCGACGATGCGGTAATTTACGTCTCCCCGCCGGCGCTCCATGTCATGCCATTTCACCGCGTTTTCGGTCACGGCGGCGTTGAAGTTGGCCAGGAACGTTTCCTCGTACCGGCGTTGATCCTCCGCGCTCAAACGACCGCTGAATGCTCCCGAGGACAAGGCCGCGCCGAACCAGAACTCATGCCGCAACTGCTCGATGTGCACCTGGGCTCCCGGTTTGGCCCTTACGACCAGTTCCCCCATCCGATGCTGCCGAATCCTCGCATCAATCGCCTCCGGCTTAAGCTCATCTGAGACGCTCGCCCCCAAAACCGTGCCGATTCCACTGAAAAAGCACGCCAGCTTCATCAAAATTGCATAGTGTTTCGTTGTCATGTCCTTTTCCCTTTAAGAAAAACATCAGATGTTGGGTGCAACCCTTGGTCCGGTATCACCGTTGGTCGTATGTACCAGAATCTGGGGCGCTTTTCAACCGTCCCGCTGGCCTGAATTGTCTCTTGTATCGTAACTATTTGTCGTTATTGGACATATGACGTGCCAGCAGCGATGCGACGATGAGCTTTTGGCCAAACCAAGCGAGTCCGTAGAAAATTTTGCGCTTGATTTTTGGGAATTTAGGGAATTTTTTCTGAGAAAGCACTTGACATTATCGAATAGAACAGCTAAAATACTGATAATGAAGTAGCTGTATATCTACTGTCATGGAGACGTTCTCGCCGAAGGGAAGATTAGGCGAGGATGAAAGGGTAGATACGCAGCGACGACAATATTAGTCTCGATCAAGTTACAGAGGAGGTCGGTGATGTCAGTAAGTCGTACAAGTACACGTCATGTGGCTTTTCTAAGTCTCTTTTTAGTTTTTCTGCTTTTTTTGTCCACAGAAGCTCAAGCTGATATGCACGATCCTTCGTGGAAGTGGGCGGTTGTCGAAAATAATTCGGGCAAACCAGGCATTGTTGCATCACAGCTTTCCGTTGACGTTACTGCATACTCATACGGGACGCCGAACCAGGTGCTTTTTACCTTTAGCAACTCTGGACCCGAAGATTTTTCGATTACAGAGATTTACTTTGACGACGGGGCACTGTTCGGAATGACCGGAGACTTCATCACAGACCCCGGTGACAATGTCGTGTTTGACCGCTTTGAGGTTGAAATGAGCGGACCTAACCCTCAGCCGAACCTTCCCGGCGCTAAAAATGTGAATCCTCCCTTTGAGACAAGTGTGGGCTTTTTTGCGGCTGGTTCAAGTGGTTCGCCGAGTGGCATTGGCGCCGGTGAGTCTTTGGGAATAGTGTTTGATTTGTTGGGTGGCATGTCTCTTACAAATGTCACTAACGCAATCAATGTCGGCTTTGATCCGGGTACATATTATGGTGGCGGCGCTTATGATGGCTGGCAAGCACCAAGTCTAAGGATCGGAATACACGTCCAATCAATCGATGGTGGACCTTGGGGCGATGATAAAAGTGATACCTACATCCTGACTCCGGTTCCGGGTGCTTTTCTGCTTGGCTTCATTGGTTTGGGTGTAGCTGGCGTGAAGTTACGCAAGTTCGCATGACAGACATGTCGTGGCCCGGCTACACAGGGGTGCCTCACACGAATAGCGGTTTCTAATTACATCCGCATAAAAGGCCCTTCGCTATTCCCCTGTTCTTACATCCTTGGATCTCCCTTGGGACATGTTTCGTATTTTGGCCTAAGCATTCTGTTGGCTCTACTATCGCTTAAGGTCCGGCAGGAGTCTGTTCACCCATGAAAAGTGCGATTCATTGAGTACGGTTTTGTTCACGTTTCAGGATGGGTGTGAGGACGATATTTCTGTAGCTTACGGCGCTGTGGTCCCCTT
>Ga0209427_10003958_pt1 | contig 17242 bp, 14 predicted proteins | sample DeeMarSWOR136_30_FD_187465 | JGI IMG/M metagenome (GOLD analysis project Ga0209427, IMG submission 187465) | Marine sediment microbial communities from White Oak River estuary, North Carolina - WOR-1-36_30 (SPAdes) (version 2) | ecosystem: Environmental > Aquatic > Marine > Intertidal zone >...
AAGGAAAGGAAATTTGTGGCTGGTGTGGCCATAAAAAGGATGATGATGAAGGATTTTTTCCATATCCTTTTATCTTTAAACCTCCTGATGGTGGTGGGGGAGGTCGATTCGAAGAAGGAGCAATTATAGTCCCTATTAAAATCTAATCTATTGAATCTCTTTTGCAAAATAATAAGAGATGGTATTAATTAAGATAATAATGTAGTATCTATTTATAGTAAGACTTTCTTATTTATACTAGGACTTTGATATATTAGAAAAGATTACGTCATAGAAATGAAATATTATGAGTTTGGACCAGGCACGTAAAAAAGAGAAACAAAAACCTCGGTTACAATTGGCATTAGACTTTGAAACCTTGGATGATGCTCTGGCTATCTCAAGGAAAGTAGCTCCTTTTGTAGATATTTTAGAAGCAGGAACACCACTAATAAAATCCGAAGGTGTACAAGCTATTCGTGCGTTGAAAGAGGCACATCCCGACAAATTGGTTTGCGCAGATTTAAAAACAGCAGATGCAGGATACCTTGAGGTAAAAATGGCAGCCAAAGCAAAAGCAGATATTGTTACAGTTTTAGCCGACGCTTACGATATTACTATCATAGAGGCTTTGCGTGCTGCCCATGATTTTAAGGTTGAGATTATGGCAGATCTTATTACGTGTCGATCACAAGTTATTAGATTAGCAGCTCTTATAGACCTTAAACATGAAGATACGAAATTACATTATGCTCTTGTACATAGTGGTTTAGATCGCCAAGCATCACGACGAACTCCTTATTTAGAATTAGAATCTGTAGTACGGTTAAGAGAACGTCCAAAATTAGCTGTAGCTGGTGGCATTCGTGTTACTGACATTCCAAAGTTGTTATCTTATCCCTTGGATATTATTATCATAGGGGGAGGAATTACTCATGCGAAAGATCCATATAGTGCTGCAACGAACATACGAACAGCCATAGATAAATATTTTGGCTGAAGAAAAACATTTTAGGATTAAGATTGGCAAATAAATGATTTAAGGAAGTTCTGAATAAAGCTCAATGATTCTTTCTATATATAATTATTTGTATGCCTTAGATTTTATTAATTTTTATTTCTAATTCTTTTTTTGAGAGATTTAGTTCGAAGGATAATATCATATAGCCATTTATTAATGCTTAGATTTTTAACGTTTAAAATTGGTTTGGAAGTGACTCGAACTTCTTTAATTCCTCTTAAAAGGAAGACAACAACCGTAATCCGGACAATCGCGGATAATAGGAATATAAAATGATAAGAATTCATAAAACTAATCTGAATAAAACTCACAACAAAGCTTCCAAGAAGTCCCCCTCCAATTATTGCTAATCCTATTAGAACATTATAGAGTGCAACATATTTTCCTCTCAATTTTGATGTAGTGTTATCATAAATGAAATTAGCTGTAGCTAAATTGAATGCTGTCCATCCAATACCGCTTAAAATTTGGATACCGAAAAAGATTTGAACTGGTGTATTATAAAGTATCCAAAAAAAAGGTAAAAATGGAATAATAAGTGCTCCAATTTGAATTAATCTAACATTTCCAAATTTATCTGAGAACTTTCCTAATAATGGAAAGGTAAAAAGTCCGATTATGGTTGATGATAAATTAATAATCATAAAAAGGGCATAATTAAAATGTAATTGAGTAAGCATATAAACAGAAAAAAATGGTTTTGCAATCCATTGTCCGAATGTCAATAAGCAAATAAATAATGTAAATCTTCCAAAATTACTTTTCGGGATTTCTTTAAGGAATTGACTGATTTTTATATGATCTTTTGCATCAAAACTAAACGGAGGATAATAATGTTTCGTGAAAAGGAAGATAGAAACCAATCGAGTGATAAATCCTAGAAAAAATATCAATATAAATCCATAGATAACTACATTATTTATATTATACCAATCCAGTACAAAAAATAATATGATAGTTCCGGTTATTGCGATTATTTGGTTAATTAGATTCCTTTTAGCAAAATACCTACCTCTATAACCATCAGGTACTACATCTCCCATCACAGAAACCCAAGGAGGAGTCATAATTCCAGCAAATAACATATAAATAAGAAAACTAAGAATTAATATCCACGATAATCCTGACTGAAAAACAATAAAATGAAATAGAAGGGCAATAATTATAAATATTGGCCAAACACAAGCCTGACCTAAGACTCCCAAAATAAGAATGGCTTTACGAGATTTTTTTTCAATCTTACGGGATCCAATTATTTGCCCTAATGGCGCCACCAAATTACCGAGAGAAGATAATAAGCCAACTTGAAATGGAGAAGAATTGATACTAAGGGCAAAGGGAACTATTGAATTTTCACCTAAAACACTGCTAAATACTCCAAACGAACCTTCGTAAATAGAAACTCGCATAGTTTGCTTTTTTAGTTTTCCTTCAATGCGAGAATCAAGATCATCAAAAGGTAGCGAGATGAGAATCACTTTTTTATGTTTTAGAGAACTTATTCAGATGGGAGTAGTCTAATTGTTATCATTTAAAATCTTTTACTAATTAATAAAATTCAGATATTAAGGATATAAGAAGGTTATATGGATGGAAAAAGTTTAAATATTCATACATATTTAATAGAGCTTAATAATCATATAAATATACTCATTTTATAAATCGGTTTAGGCTATACAACCATTTCTAAGAACCCTTCAACTTATTTTGTTATGAGATCAATATTAGAGTTAAACTTAATATTTTAATCTACAGAATAATTAAAAATGTAGAGGTAATAAGAATGTTAAAAGAAATCACGAATGAGGAGAATGATCCATTGCTTATCCCAATTAATCAGCAATTAAATAATTTGCTCCCAAATAATAAAATAGTATTATCAGAGGTAATTCTTCCGGATTCTAATTCAGATTCTAAATTGAGTGATAAAATCTATCAAAAATTTTATAGTTTTCCTCGATACTATGATAAGGCATTTTCTAGAGATATTAAGAGAGATCTAGTTTTTTTTGAACAGTGTTTTAAGCAATATTCAGATATAAAAGTAGAATGCTTATTGGAACCTGCCTGTGGCCCTGGTATGTTTTTGGAAATGTTCCCAAAATATGGATATTCTATAGTAGGATATGACTTAAGCCCTGAAATGGTGAATTATGCTAAAGAAAAACTAAGAATCTCTGGATTAACTAATGAACAAGTAGATATTTTAGAAGGTGATATGAGGAGTATGAAATTTGATAAAAAGTTTGACGCCGCATTTATTTGTATTAACAGCTTAGGATATTTGAAAAGTGATGAAGATATTTCTTCACATTTCAGAGTAATGGGTGAATCGATAAAAATAGGTGGCATTTATATTGTTGAAATAAGCTGTAAATGTAATAATATAATAAATGAGAAGAAATTGGATGATACCTGGTATATAAAAGGAGACGATGTTGAGTTAGAACTTACATGGGTAATTAATTGGTATGATGAAGAACGTAGAATACGTCATGTTGATTTTCGAATGGTAATTAAAGAAAATGGAGAGGAAATACTCGTGGAAGAAGAACACGAATTAAGATTATGGATATTTGATGAGTTTAAAAATTTTACCAATTCGAATGGTTTTGAAATCGTAGGAATTTATAATCAAAATTATGAACGGATATCTAAAGACATTCCAATTACAGGAGAATTAGGAGCCTTATTTTTCATATTGAAAAATGTGGGTACTAATTAAATCTCGGTTTTGATATAAAATAAAAAGATTATTTTTATTTTTTTTCATAGAATAACAGGAGATGGTTCATCATTTCTTAATAGCACAGTTTCTCCTAAATCTACGCTATTCTCATTTAACCAAGAGTTTGGTAGGGCTATGTCCATTTGAAAATTCTCGGGATTATCAAATTCGAGTAATTCTTTTATCACAATTCCGCCTGCTTCTTCTCCATTATTATAGAAGGTGCTTACTATTTTAATAAGGCTGCTGATATATTCCTTATCAACGTATTTATATGTAGCGGTTGCAATGGATTGAATGATATTCTGTAAAAGGTGATTATTGTTAATAAAATCTTTATAATATGGTAATAAAAGAAATTTATCTAGAAATCTGATCCTTGAATATCCTTTAACCAAATTGGTTATTTTTACGTTTCTGCCAGGTTGTAAATTAAAGCGGTGAATAGTATTTAAACTAGTAACAACTATATTTGCAAAATTTTCGATACTTGCATTTACTCTGGCTAAATACCAACCATATTTCTTAGATATGACACTACTTTTCAATCTATCTTTTATAATCAAGTTTGGATTATATAAATTTATGTGTTCCGATAAATTGAAATAAAGATATCTATGAAGATGTTAGTAATATCGATCAAAACAATGAGTGATGATAAATTCTATCCAGATATAAACTATGAAAACAAATCGGCTTACTTTTTGAATTCTGGTAGATTGTCTGGTGGCCACGCTGGAGGAGTGGTACCATTTTTTATATATCGGAAATCACAAATATCAGCTCCATTCCCAATGGTTTGAGTGCGCTTTAATCCGTACCCATAAGCTCGAGCTTTGGCATAATCGGCTATACACACCAGTGGCATGAAATGTTCAGCACCCAGGTTTTTATAAAACTTGTAGACACCGCATTCAGAATAATCTGTGCCAAAAGTAAAAGTTTCACCATCACCCTCGATGAAATCAAAAACCCAATCACCTGGATATTTATGTAATTTAGAACTATCAGCACGTTCTTTTGTCTTATTTATGTATTCATCTGAGAAAATATCATCAGGTTGAGGTATTAGTTTATAAAAAGCCTCGAATAAGTCATAAACGATTCTGCCAATCTCTCTATACTCAAGTCCTTCTTTCTCAAAAGCTCGAAGAAGAGGTAGCAACAAAGTAGCATTGATAAGATCATCGGTTATTGGGTTCTCATCGCCTCCTACATAAGGAATTTGGGCAATAAGAGTATCAAATTCATCGCGTGTTGTAATAGAAATCTCATTGTATTTTTCTTCTCCGAAATTATCAATTAGGATTTGTTTTGAAATGATTAATGCTGCATTAAATGATCGCATTAGGACTTTTTTCTTCTTAAGATAATAATTATTTTTGTTTTTCGCAATCATTTTCTTAGGGAATTTTAGAATTTAATTAAGTTTAATGAATTGAGTTATGTAATTTAAAGATCTGATTTCCTTATTATATTTTCATTTCTTACAGATTATATAGTAGAACTGTGAAATTTATATTATTGAATTTCTTTTAATTATATGAAAGAGAGAATTAAGCGATGGGTGATACATATAGATAAAATGTTATGTAAGTTCCCATATTAATGAGTTTTTTTGATATTATGATTGATTTTGATTATAATGTTAAGGTACTACTCACTGGAGATGATTCGGAAGGGAAGTCGTATCTAGTTACTAATTTCTGTAAAAATTTTTTTCAGATTGATTCTAAATCTACGATTGGTCTAGAATTCCATGTTAAGACACTGCCCGTGTTAGGGAAAAAAATGAAAATGCAAATTTGGGAATTAGTAATTAAAGAAAAGTTTAAACATCACTTAGTTCCGTATTATAAAGGGGCATTGGGTGCGATTATAGTTTCCGATATCTATCAAACTGATTTTCGAGATTATTTAGATGAAACTATTCAAATGATTAATGAACAATCAGGAGATATACCCATCATATTGCTTACATTTAACGAGCATTCAGAAGGGTATCGAGTAGTTTCAGGACTGGAAACGATGTTAACAGCAAGTAATTTTAATGGATTATCGTTTGCTGAAAGTTCTTTAAAAAATATTCAAAATCCTGAAATGATTTTTAATAAGTTGGGAGAATACATAATTGAACGAGGTAATATGGATCCTCCTATAAAACCATTAAAACCTCCACGCGCATCTACAACCAAATTCACAATCAATAAGTATCTAAAATTAAAATTAGAAAGTGGTCATACAAATATATATGTTGGAGGGAAATTATTTAAACAATGCAAATTCCTATTGTTAGATATTCCCATTACTAGTACCACAGATTACAATGAAATCGAATCAATAGATGAGGCTGCTGAAAAATTAGATCATTCAATGGAAAGAGGACAACCAAGAAAATATTATATATCTCCTGATATTGAATTTTGGGGGCATTGTTCAAATCTTCAAGTGTGGTATGAAAATAATTATGACTCTCGTATTTTACATAGTAATTTGGCATTCCCTTTATTGAAAGCTCTCGAAAATGCAGGAGATCGTCTCGCTAAAAAAGTATTTAAAGAAGAAATCGCTCAAAGGTTATCGAGTGGGTATCCCTCAGTGGTAAAGCATATAATAAATCAAGGGTACTTAAATGATTTTACCAAGGAAGAAAGGAATGCTCTTGTAAATGATCCAAGTTTTTTGAAAAACCTACCAAAATGGTTTGCTGGTTTTAAAGATATTCCAAAATGGTTATTAAAAAGAATTAATGATGTACTAAATGATTTAGAGTGCCCATCTTGTGGCTCTAAACCATCACAAGCTTCAATCAAAAGATTTCTTTTAGGAAATTCATTAAAATGCGAAACTTGTTATAAAGATGTAATTTAGATTTCATAAATGGACAATATTACTTCTTAAATTTCTAGATTACATTAAATTTTTATCAAAGAAATAAAAAAAGAAAAAAGTATTTGATACCAATCGAAAATTTTTAGTGAGAAACTTTATTTTTTTATTTCAATTCTTTTTTTTCATATGAAAAATCAACCCAATTGTAAGATTTATATTCTTATGTTAACTTTTTACTATTAGGGATAAGGTATTTTTAGAGAAAATAATTTACGTTTTGAAAAAAGCACATTAAAATTATGAAACTATTCTTAAAATTAAATAAATACTGGAATAAGCTAATCTCCAGAAAGAAAAGGAAGGTAATTTTTAAACCCCCTTTTACTTATGATCACACGTTTAAAATTTTACTCCTAGGTCCACCTGGAGTAGGAAAAAGAAACTTAATTCAAAGATATTGTTATGAAGTTTTTGATCCTATGGATAAGTTGACGATTGGAGTTGATGTTCATGTCAAAACTCTAGAAATAGATGGAAAAAGAATTAAATTACAAATTTGGGATGTGGCTGGTGAAGAAAGATTTAAATTCCTCTTACCATCTTATATTCTTGGAGCAAATGCCGTAATGATCATTTTTGATATTACGAAATTTAAATCAATAGATCAAATGAATGATTGGATTCAAATTGTAAGAGAAAAAGCTGGTAATATTCCAATAATGTTGATTGGAAATAAACTTGATTTAGAAGATTCTCGCGAGTTAAAGAAAGAAGAAGGAATTGAAATTGCTAAAGAATATAATTTATCTAGTTATCGCGAAATCTCAACCAAAACGGGGCAAAATGTAGAAAAGACTTTTAAAAGCTTAACTGAATATGTAATGAATAATTTGATGTAATTTTAGATTAATAAAAAAATTAGTTTGATTTTTAAAAAAAGGAGTTAATTTTATTTTAGATTTGCCATATTCCAAGTATTAATCCTGCGATTATTAATGCTACTAAATGGTATCCAGCATCCACAACCCAGGCTTTAGCGTTTTTATCTTCATATATGACATCATAGAATCCAATTACGAATATAAAACCGACACCTATTATTAAACCCGTAAACATACCAACAACTACATCATAAGTACTTATTAACTCTAAGAGTATGGCAAGAAATAGAGTCGAAAGAAAAGCTGCTATTACAGCACCAATAAAATTCATTGGTTTCATTTCGAGCTCATCAATGTTAAAATTATTTGCTTTTGCCCAAATATTACCAAGGAATATTTTTGAATACCAGAAAGCCCCAAGAATAAAATAGATTATAGTCATTACCAATACTGCCCAAAAATTAATCAGCTTTTTTCACCTTCAGAAATTATTTAATATTTTAGTAAAAATTATAATAATGAATATAAATAGCTGTCTATAATGTATTATTAATTTTTAACAATGTAATTTTATAGAGAGCCAAAAATATTACAGTTTTCTTTATAATTCAAAAAGAATGAGGATTTAATAATAATCCCACTTTATTTGGCTCCTATTTCTTTATTCCTATGGTATGAAAAGTAGAAATAATTTCCCTTTATTCATGGGAAAAAAGGGATAAAAGTTAAAAACTCTTATTTTTTTATTATCTACCATCAATTTACTCTGGGGGAATGAAAAATTGGTTAAATTCTTTCAATAAATTTAAATATATGATTTATTATATTTAGCATTGCATAATATTTTTTACAAAAAAGGCATGTATGGATGGGCTCTACTTTCAACGAAAATACGATAGCGAGCGCAATAAGTGTTGAGGTAAACTGATATGTATAATAAAATCTTCAAAGTAATTATTTTCGGTGATATAAATTGTGGTAAAACTTCATTAAGAAGGAGACTCATGGATAACATATATGATGCACATTGTCGTAAGACAATCGGAGTGGACTTTCAAACAAAGGACTTTAATTATGATGGTATGGATGTGAAATTAATGATCTGGGATTTTGCAGGAGAAGAAAGATTTCGATATATGTTTCCTCAATGTTTAAAGGGTGCTATGGGTGGTATTTTAATGTATGATATAACTAATTTCTCCTCCTTTTCAAGTATTAGTAATTGGTTATCAATAATAGAAGGAACTAACCAAAGATTTCCGATCATCTTAGTTGGTGGTAAGTCGGATTTGGAAGATAGTAGAGAAGTTTCTCGTGAAGAAGCCATAAAAGTTGGTAAAGCTATGGGTCTAAATGGATTTATTGAGTGTTCTAGCAAAACTGGGGAGAATATCATAGAATCATTTCAAGCACTGACAACGAAGATGTTAAAATATATTCCCGTCAAAAAAAGAACGACAGAAAGTATAGCGACATAAATTATTATTATTCTTTATACAGTAGACATAATTTTTATAGGCTATATAAGCCCTACCAATGATCTCCTTTTGATAAGGTTTACTATTCTTTTACTTAAAAATCCAGTTAAAGCTATATCTGCAAATAATAACCTATCAAGATATAATCTCAAGCTCTTAATTTTGTAATTTTTATATTCAAGTACTTCTGAGACTTTAACATTAATATTTGATTGATTTTTACTAACACCATGTATAAGGAATTCTTCAAAAAAAATATTATCTTCCACCATAATTACGATTGGTTCAAATTGAACGGTTTCAAATAATTCGAAGAACCACTCAAGCCACTTTTTTGCTCCGGAGTATGCTTTCATTGTTATCCCAAGTATTTCAATTTCACAATCTTCTGAGAAATAGGTCATAACTTTGTCAATATCTTTTTTTTCCAAATCTTTATCCAAATCTGCTGCTAGTTTCAGAATCTTTTCTTTATTCTGAGAATTAGACATAAATTTCACCATTTCTAAAATATTATTATTAAAAATTTCTTTTACTCTATGAAAAACTGAGCATCTCTTATGTAAGTATTATTTATCCATTGAAATAGATCTATTTTTTTGTCAGGTGTCCATGCGGTCCAAGAATCAGTGGGAACATACCCATGGTCGATCATTAGATCGGGAACTGGGCCGATATTGATGCCATTCCATTTAATATTTGCTGTGATTATCGTCCTACCATCAGGATCTTCTGACTTAGGGATCTTTATTGAAATTGGGATTTCCTTTAAAGTCTTTGGTTCTATAGTATAGGTGTTTTTATTGATTCTTGACCCCCAATTTTTCGGCAAGTTTAATTCAATCTCTACATTAGATTTCTTTTTAAGATAATTTCTGACAATTAAATTAGTTTTAAACACACTACCTGGTTTGGTGATTATTCTGATTGGTTTAAAACATATCCAGTTTGGATCAAATCCCATATTAGGGTTATCTTGAGCAACTAGATCAGCTATAATTGATTCATACTGTGAAACGTGTTCTTTATATCTTTTTAATATATTTTGATTAACCTTAAAGAATCCAAGATGGCTCGAAGCTAGATATTCAGGATTAGATTTTATTAAAATATCGACACATTTCATTGAACCTATATTTTCACCTAATTGGCATAGATTAATACAATTATTATTAGTTTCAGGGCCACCTAATAAAAATGGTTGGAAGCTATCGCCAACAAAGAAAATAGTTTTTCCATCTATTTTACCAAATAAACCCATATGATACTCCGTTTGACCAGGAAAATGAAATATTTGGAACTCATAATCATCCCATTTGAAGGTTTCTCCATCTTTTAATATTCTATCAACCTTAATTGGTGTATCTATTAAACACCCAATTCTATAATGAGTGGGATTTTCTAAGACATCTACAATATTTTCAAGGGCATAAACCTCAATATCATATTTTTGCTGTAAGAGTGGAATTCCACCTATGTGATCATCGTGATAATGTGTAGGAATTACAAAGTCTATCTTTTTAATATTATTTTTCTGCAATATTTTAGCAAGTTCTTCATAATTATAAGCAAACACAAGGTCACTTCCTGGAAAATCAATCAGAATACAATTTTGCTGATTTCCTAATATAATAAACGTTGTACCAAATCCCTTTCGGATGATATGAGGAAATTCGCTACTATTGTCAATTTTATCAATATTATTAATAAATTCCATCACCTGATCATCTTCTAATCTTATATTCTTGTCGAGACGAAATGCTGATGTAACGCGTTCAAATTTTTTCTTTAAGGAATTGATATCTTTTGTTGGGTTCTTAATTATATCCCCATGAGAAGGTAATAAAATACTAGGATCATGTTTGAGCAATTCTTTGAATGAATTAAGAGTGAAATTTATACCAATCTCTCCCCCATCCCCTGTGTATGCATATTCTAAATCATAGTAGTTGATCACTTTTCCTCCCGAATGGATTAAATCTCCTGTGAATGCCAATATTTTGTTATCAAATTCCAATAAATATGAAAGACTTCCTGTTGTATGACCGGCAGTTTCAATTATTTTAAATTTATAAGAACCCCATTCAAAATCATCTTCATTCTTAAAAACTAGATCTAAGGGGATATTGTATGTAGACACAAAAAATGTTGGTTTAAACGAATAAATATCATAATAAGATTTTATCTTCCAGAAGTTTTCAGCTTCAGTAAATAATTTTTGTTCTTTGCTAGGGGCTGCAATCTTTATCTTTTGTTTTAATGCTTCACGATCTCCGTAACATTGGTCTCGATGATAATGGGTATGAAATATATAGTCAACCTTACTTACTCCTACTTCTGATAAGTGATTTAAAATGTTCCCCGAACCAAAATCAATCAAAATAGCCTTGTCTCCATCTTTTATCGCATATACATTAACAGAATCCTTAAATAAAAAAACATCCTTAGAAATTTGGGTGAGTGACATCTCTTCTACTCTTTATAGTTTTTTCATATTGGAAATGATATGTAAATTGATTATATTCCAGCATTTAATATTTTTTACTAATTATTTCTCTTAAATAAGACTATTTCGTTCATATTTGTAAAACCCAAAATATTTATGATCTAAACCATTTACATTATTAATGAAGACAGAAAATGAAAAAGACGACAGTGAGTCGTGCCAATCCACTAATAATCCCAGCGAGTGGAAGGGAAGAACAATAGAAATTGATGACGCTGGGACTGGTGATCTCGTTGGAGATGCCTTTATTGGCTTTCGAGACACGGAAATTGGAAAGATAATATTTCAATCTGTTCCTGTAGGGCTCTATAATGGAGATAATAAGGATGATGATCGCCCAAAGAAACATATAGTAGAGGTAGTAAAGAAGGGTCTCAAAGCACTTAAACACAGCGATGCAGATAGGATACTTCTATGTAGAGGTGATTGTTTTGATCTTGTTCGAGAATATTTTAACAAGAATAATATCTATTATGAACCTGCTATCATTGAGGGAGAACTCCAAGATGCTGTGGAAGGAAGATATGTCCAGCACCTTAGAAAACTTGGGATAACTTCTCGAAACCTTACAGAAGAGTCTGGTGCGAAGAGATATTTTATTTCATTTAATTGGGTCTGTCGAGATTTTCCAAATCGTGAACGTTTTGTTAAGACAGGATTCCCATCTTGGAAAAAGAAATGGAGAAAGATTGCCCAAAAGAGATATGACAAATATCAAATAAATAAGACTATGGTTAGCATTAAGAAAAGGGCAAATAAAATATATGAACTTATGGTTGAGAACCCAATTTCTATGAAAAAATTTTCCTCTAAGAAACAAATAAATAATTAAGATTTCTTTATTTTTTTGTAAAATTGTTTATAAATGAGATATTTATATACGAATATTTCTACTAATTTTGTAGAAGAGAGGCAACTTTAGGCTTAAGGAACTATCTCTAATTACAAGATGATAGACAAACATGAAAAGTAATTTATTAAAGAGTTTTGGAGTCGTATTTATTTGTTTATTTGTTTTTCCGTCTTTCCTAATGATCTTTTGGATTGAAATAAATGTTTATGATCAAAAAGACAATCTGATTGAGGATTTCAATAATTATGAAACGCTTAAAACTGCTGCAGATATTCCTAATGGGAAACCATTAAAAGCTAAGCAGATTGCAAATATTTCTAAGTCATATGAAGAAGAAGAATTACCTACAAATATCAGCTTCAATTTAGCACCGGGATGGACATCTAAAAATGTTACCATAAATTATAAAGGATTAGCACAGAAAAAGGATTGGATAATTAATGGAACTTTTGATTCAGTCGAAGATATGAATGATTGGACTTATCACGAGAGTGGGACATATTGGTTTAATGAGGGATATTTTGGTAATAGGGGAAATCCTCAGGGATCCGCTGGATTCAGCGCTACTGAAATGGGTGGAGGTGATATTGCATATTTTGAGCAAAATATTTCTATTTCCGATGAATTTAGTTCGCGTGAAGCAACTCTTTCTGCGGACGTTTATATGGCTTATAGTGGCGGTAGATTTAATGGATGTCTTTTTATCTCTTTAATTATTGATGGTAAAGAAATAAATAATACTGCACATGCTGAAACTATTCAAACTGGTGAATGGGTGCCTCTTAGTATAATATATAACCCTATAACGTACGGACATGTTCTTCCTAATACTGCAAGTGTAAGAGTTGGTGTCTATGGATATGAGGATGATTCTATTATTTCTTGGCAAGATTTTTGCTTTGATAATGTTAAATATGAACCTTGGACTAAACCGAATATTTCTAATATTGTTATCGCTACAGATAATGAATTTAATTATAATTACTCATATATTAACACCAGTTATGGAGAAGGTTATTCATTCATCGATGTGGAAAGATACCGAGAAGTTAGTGATGAAATTACATTCACTATTCACCAAAATATTACAGATATTTCAGATCTTAGTATTGATACCATTACTATTAATTCTTGTGCTGAAAAATCATTTAATACAACAATTTTAGGAATATCAGGCAGTGAATATGAACTAGGTTCTAATATTGGTTGGTATACTGAATTATCTATTTCATCCATTCCTCCACACTATACATGTTGGGTAGAAATAGGAAAACCATCTGACTGGTCATTTACTCAAATTATTGATGGTTATGAAGCAGACCGAACTGAGAATTGTTTAGGAGTAACTTTTGGTTCCACTAAATTAACAATTCCTACAAACATTTTAAGTCCAGGTCTGTGGAAATTTGAAGCTATAAGCATGAATTATATGAATAATGGATCAATTAAATTCTGGAACATTACTTCATTTGAACCTTCAACTCTATTAACTTTTGGAGACATTTTCCAGATTAGTATAACATTAAATAATACAATTGCTCTACTTAATACACAGATAAATTGTTCAATATTATACCCGAACGGTTCTGTTTTCTGGCATGATTCGAAAGAACCAGCTTCTTACAATATATCTTATGGGAATTTTACTGTAGGAAGTAATATGACAGTTGGCAAATATACTGTGAAAACTAAATGGACAAATAATCAAAATTCTTCGTTAATTGATAAAGTGGGATACAAGGAATTTGATTTTGTTGTATGGCATCATTCTTCTTTAACTGCTGTAACTCCCTCTTTTGAGATTGTTACTGGAGATCCTCTTTTAGTAAAAGCGAAATTTACTGACATTGATACAAATTCTTCCATTACTTTTGCAACCGTTAAGTATAATTCTACGTTTGGACATTCGGGAACTATGTTTTACCAAGGATCAGGAATTTATTTAGCCGATATTGATACTAATTCATTAGGTTTAGGAATTTACTATATATCAGTTAATGCTACAACAGACTATTATGAAAACCAATCTGTTTCAAATTTAATTCAAGTAAATGTAATTGCTCAATCATTGGTTTTGGATGTTCCTCATAAAGTAATCGAAGCTACCGCAAATAATTATGCAATTTGTCAAGTTAATGTTACTGGTGCTATTTCTGGTGCTATGATTCCGAATGCAACTTTAAGCACTAATTGGCAAAAATACTATAACTATTTAGATCATAATAATGGGACATACACACTTAACTTTTCAACAAATAACCTACCAACTCAAGGGATCATTGAGACTTTTTCTATTTCTGTTTATGCAAATAAGACAGATTATGGGGAAACTAGTAGTTTTATAACACTAACAGTTTATCCAATAGAGACAATTGTAAATGCAAATGCATCAATTATTAACGCTAGAGTAAATAACATATATGATATTCATCTAAATTTTACTAATGAAGAATCTGGATTATTGATTGAAGGTGCGAATTACAGTGTTGTATGGCCAAGTTTATTTAATATAATTCTCGATGATCAAGGAATTATAGTCCAATTGAATACAATAAACCTTTCCATAGACACATATACAGCAATAATTAAAGTGGAAAAACTAGGATTCGAGACCTCATTTAAAACTATTACTGTAGTAATTGATTATATTGATTTTATGATCAAACCAATTAATTTTCAAGATTCTCTGCAAATAACAGCAGGAGAAACTAATATAATAATTATAAAACTCACAGATCCTTATACTGATGTACCTATCGATAATGCTTCTGTTTTTTATTCATGGGAATTTGGGTTAGGCTATTTTGATTATATATCTAATGGTACCTATGAGTTAGAATTAAAGATTCCTAAAGAAATCAAAGGAAATCATAAGATGACACTAATAGTTTCAAAACAAGGTTCTATTTATAAAACAACAGAATTTTCGTTTATAATTAGTGCAGAGAATCCAAGCCAATCGAATAGTTTACCCTGGTTTGTCTTAGCAATTCTTATAACCGTTATTAGCATATTAGGTATTATAAGCTTAAGGAGCTATTTAATTATACCCTTAAAAAAGAAAAGGGAATCTGATTTACTAGCGAAAACTCAGAGGTACAAAGATACTATGAACATAGAAACAATCTTAATTTCAGATCGAAATAGTGGACTGCACTTATATTCAAAAAGTTATTCTGTGTTAAAAAATTATCAAAATGAGTTACTAACTGGTTTCATTCAAGCTATTACATTGATAAGTAATGAAATCGTGGGAAAAGAGAATATAGAGAAAATATCGATTAAATCGGATAAGTATAAAGATTTTGAAAAAATCATTGAACTCGATTTTAAACACTTTAATTTCTTTATTAGTGATTATAGAGATTATAGAATAATTTTTATTTTAAAGGATAAAGCGTCCGAAAGGTTTAAAATTAAAGCAGCTGAATTTCTTTCTAGTATTGATCAACTAGCTTCAGATAAACTTAAAAAATGGGATGGATCTGTGGAAGTATATAATAATATGTTGCCTCCTCTTCTTGAGAAGCATTTTCATCTCTCTTACAGAGAGAAATTTAAGATTAATCCTGTTATAAATATTTCTGAAGTAGTTAAAGAAGGAGAGTTTAACAAGCCCGGAAGACGCCTAATCAATGTGATTGTGTCTATGACTAGAGTGCAAGAAGAATTTTATTTAGAAGATGTTTTAACTACAATGCACGGGAAAAGTAAAGATAAATTAATAAAAGCCCTTGAAAAAATTATTACAGAGCAAATAATAATATCTTCTATTGATAATAACGTACAATAGTTAAAAATATTACCTCTTCTAGCTTTTTTTTTTATTATATGATTAATTTCCTTTTGTAGGAGCAAAAGGAGTATTAAATTGGAACGAGTTATAATTTTTATTGATAATAGTAATATTTTCAAGGGATTTAGAAAGTATAAAATCAAAGTTGATTACGAAAAATTGAAGAATAAGATAACGAAAGATCGGGAATTACGAGGTATATTTTTATATGAAGGTGTTGTTTATCCAATGAGTCCTGAGAAGAAGAACTGGTACGAGGAGTTAAGTAATCGAAGTGGATTTGAAATTAAAGCGAGTTTTGATAAGATATCATCAGGGGGGATCATTGAAAAGAAAGTTGACATCAAAATCGCAATTGATATTATCTCTCTTGCTTATGAAAATGCGTATGATACAGCAGTGTTGGTATCTGGAGATGGTGATTTTGTACCTGTTGTGAAGAAAGTCAAAGAATTGGATAAAAATGTAGAAGTGTGGGCATTTAAATATTCATTAGCAAATACATTACGAGAAGAACTCGGTCAAGAGAATATCTGTTATCTTGATAACGTCTTGAATGAAATAGAAATATAAAAATCATACGGTTAAAAGGATTAAAACTAAGATCAAAAACTCATGCTATTCTCTAGATGGACTAAATATAATCTAAATGAGATTATTACTAGCCTTATTCTTTAAACTAAAGGATATCAAAAAATGTTATTCATTCCTTTAAAAGTTACAATTGAATATAGGCAAATTATTTATACTCGAAAACAAAAATATAAAATTAGAAATATATAGGGTGTTTGATATGTCAAAATATAAAATCCAGAAAATTATTATCATGTTTGTACTGGTTTTAATAGCTTTAGGCTTCATTGGTTCTTTAATAGTCGTTTTTATCGTAGGAGGTGAATATAATCCTTCAGAATCATTAGATCTTAGTCCTCTTCTCCCTCTTAACGATTTTTCACTAGAATTCCCTCTTACCATGTTAATAACTATGTTTATCTGCATATTGGGCTCTTTATTATTTGGATTTATTTTTGGACCAATATTGCTATATTTTCATAAGATATTATTGGGGAGAAAATTAATATATGGAATACAAGAGAATTTTAGAACAAAAAAATTCAAAGAAACCTTTAGAGGTTTTTTTCCCATGTTAATGGCAGTAAATTTTGCC
>Ga0209427_10003961_pt1 | contig 17234 bp, 15 predicted proteins | sample DeeMarSWOR136_30_FD_187465 | JGI IMG/M metagenome (GOLD analysis project Ga0209427, IMG submission 187465) | Marine sediment microbial communities from White Oak River estuary, North Carolina - WOR-1-36_30 (SPAdes) (version 2) | ecosystem: Environmental > Aquatic > Marine > Intertidal zone >...
CATTCGGAATGGGGCCAATGATGCGGGCCATGGGCAAGGTTCCCGGAGCCCTGCAGCTCATGAAACCGGTGTTCCCAATCCTGTTCCCCAGACTGCTGCCGATGATGATGCCCAAGGTTATGCCGGTGATGCTGGAACGGGTTGCCCGGAGCATACCCATGCCGGACTATATGCTGGAGCAGATGCCGGACCTGATGCCCAAAGTCATGGAAAACCTGATGCCGCACATGATTGGCGATGTGGTTCCGCTGGTTACCCAGCCGGTGATTGACTACCTGCAGGGCAAAAATAGAGGCTAGACGATAACGTCAGGAATATCTGCTGCTGTGATATACCGGTATGAGCAATGGCAGCCATTTTCCATCTGGCTGGTGGGTTATCTCGCTTTCCCCAGTTGCCGTATCGGTGAATAACGGGAAATTGTGTGCTAGAATGTTATAACATGGCAGATAATAACGGGTTTGACCAGGCGGTAGAGGATACCGGTCTTTCCTATTTGAAGAGGAATCTGGCCGATTACCTGACCATCAGCCGGGCGATAATCGGGTTTATAATTCTCTCTTTGAGTATCGTGGGCAAGAACGCTTACCCGTTTGTAGTTGTCCTGACACTGGTTGGTGCGGCTACCGATTTACTGGACGGGAAGGTAGCCCGGCACTATTTCGGTGAGCACGGCGAGGGCAGGCTGGGGAAGCATGATCTGGAAATAGACACGCTCTTCGTTCTCTGTGTTCTGGGTTACTGTTCCTTTTCTGGTATCGTTGTGCCCAGGGTCTTAGGTCTGGGATGGATAACCATGGTACTGGTTGCCACTGCCCTTTCCAGGAAAAGCCCCAGAATTCTGGTGCTATCGGAAGTTCCCACAGTAATAGCCCTTCTCATCATTTCTCTACTCTATAATATGCAGGTTTTCGCACTAATCGTGATGCCGGCCATGATTGTTGGGATAGTGGTCAACCGCCGCCGGGTGATGTATCTGGTCTTTGATTACTGGCCGGGAATGTTTCTGAAATAGCATGTGGTAGCGGTGCTGTATTTTACTGTTAAGAAATAACTGTCGGTCTGTAATCATTTCCTCAGTACCATTTATTTGTTTAAACTCGGTATAATCCCAAAGAGAAAGCCTGGTCTGGTGGGCAAGCAGTCTCTTTTGTGGGATGGTAGTCGGGCTTGACAAAAACAGCTGGTATAATTACATTGTCTCTGCAAAATCGTATTATTCCTGCGCTCAATAAATTATTACTAGCAGGAATTAAGTAACAGTTAACACCACCGGGAAATATGCCGCTTCATAGGGGGAAGCTTGATGGATACTGGTAATGTTTCAAATAAGAAGACGACGAATATAAATAATGTAGCTGGGGTAGCAAAGGGGGAAGATCAGATACCGGTAACTCATCTTTCTAACCGGGCTCATAAACTGAGGGAGCTCTTTAACCAGGACGGTGTAATAAGGATAATGGGGGCCCATGACGGTGTCACCGCCAAGCTTGTTGAAATGAATGGCTTTGACGGTATCTGGGCGGGTAGTTTTGAGGTGTCGGCTTCGCATGCCGTTCCTGATGCCAGCATATTAACGATGACGCAGTACCTGGAGGCGGCTACCATAATGCATAATGCTGTCTCAATCCCGGTGGTAGCCGATTGTGATACCGGTTACGGGAACTCAAATAATGTAATTGACATGGTCAGGAAGTACGAAGCTGCCGGTATCGCTGCGGTCTCAATGGAGGATAAGAGGTTCCCCAAGGTCAACAGCTATATTCCCGGGAGGCAGGAGATAGCACCGATAGCCGAATTTGTTGGTAAAATCCTGGCCGCTAAGAATACGCAAAGAACGGAAGACTTCATGGTTATTGCTCGGGTGGAGGCGCTTATCGCCGGCTGGGGGCATGAGGAGGCCTTGAGGAGGGCGCATGCCTATGTCGAGGCCGGGGCGGATGCGATATTCATCCACTCCAAAGCCAAGACCCCTGATGAAATAGTCAATTTTGCCCGGGCTTGGGATTTCTCAGCACCTCTGGTTATATGCCCTACGTCTTATCCAATGATTACTCTCGATGAGATCAAAAAGCTGGGGATAAAGATGGTCATTTACGCTAACCAGGGACTGAGGGCATCCCTGAAGGCGATGAATGAGGTATGTTCTTTAATTGCCCGGGAAGGAAGACTGGATACCATAGATGACCGTATCATGACCATGGATGAGATCTTTGAACTTCAGGGGATGAATAAGATGAAGGAAGAAGAAGAGGTCTATCTAAGGTCTGAAGAGGGTTTGACCAGGGTCATTATTCCCGCCGCCGGTGCGCCCAGCAACCAGGAGTCAATGGAATTCCTACTTCAGGATATTCCGCTGGCCATGCTGGATGTAAACGGCAAACCGCTATTACAGCGAAACGTGGAGACCCTGAACAAGAGCAGGCTATATGATATTTCGGTCATCAAGGGATACAGGAAGGACGCTTTCGATGTCAAAGGGGTGGCCTATTTTGACAACCCCAGGTACCAGTCAGAGGGTATTTTAAGTTCGATAATGTGCGCTCAGAGTAAGATAGAGGGTAAGACCCTGTTTATCTATTCTGATATCTTGTTTGACAGTCTACTGGTGGAAAATCTGAAGTCGGCGGTATCTGATTTTATCATTGTGGTGGATAACTCTTTCCAGAAGGCGCTTAAGCGAAATAAAAAGCTGGACCTGGTGGTTACCGCGGAAAAGTTGCCCGCCGGGGACCGCCTGCTCACCTATGACCATCTATACCAGGTTGAGAGAATAGGCTCCACCATTCCAGAAGAGGCCGCCAGTGCCGAATTTGTCGGTATGGCCTTGTTTTCGGAAAAGGGGGCTAATGTATTCAAAGAAGAATATAGTAATGCGCTGGCCGAATATAGCGATAAGCCCTTTAATGAGGCCGAAAATATTTATCAGTCTTCACTGGAAAACTTCTTACAGCACCTGATTGACCTGGGTTACCGCGTTGATGCCATGCAGGTGAATTCGGGTTGGATGGAAGTCCATACCTTTGCCAATTACAGATACGCATGTTCCATAGTCAGGTAGCACTCCCGGTTTTAGAAAGCGGTAATAATGGTTACTCCCGGTAAATTTGTGGCATCTCTAACAGAAAACAATCTGGGCCCGTTTATTGGTGTCCCCTGTTCTATTCTGGCTCCGTTAATAAGCTATATTCTGGATAATCCCTCGGCCATAGAGTATATTAACCCGGCCAACGAAGCCCATGCTTTAGGCCTGGCCAGCGGCTATTACCTGGGTACCGGGAAGGTTCCGGTAGTTTTTCTGCAGAACTCCGGGCTGGGTAATATTATTAACCCGTTGACATCTTTGAACCAGATATACAAAATACCTGCTTTCCTGCTAATAACCTGGCGGGGGTCTGACGGCCCCGGTAGTGATGCCCCGGAGCATGACATTATGGGCCGTGACCTCGAAGACTTCCTCAGGGTGTGTCATTTGCCTCACCGGGTATTAACCGAAGGCGGTTATCAGGACGAGATAGCCGGGTTGGCCGGTATAGCCACCCGGGAAGAGGTACCGGTGGCGGCGGTGGTTAAAGAGGGTTTCTTTGTAGCTGATCAGCCTTCCGATAAAATCGGGGCGGAAGGCGTATTTACCAGATATGAGGCGATAGGGATAATCAAAGAATCACTGAAGGGCTTCACCTTCTTATCGACCACAGGATATACCAGCCGGGAATCATTCACTGTTAAGGATTCCCCTGATTTTTATATGGTTGGCTCTATGGGGCTGGTTTCAGCTATCGGTTGCGGGGTGGCTCTGGCTAAAGAGGATGCCAGGATTGCCGTGCTGGATGGCGATGGGGCTATCCTGATGCACCTGGGACTGGTACCCTTTATCGGTAGCCGGCAGCCGAAGAACTTGTTTCACTTTGTCCTGGATAACCAGGTCTATGCTTCAACACAGGGTCAGCCCACTGTCGCCCGGTCAACACAATTTGACCAGATAGCCCTTTCCTCGGGATACAGGAATGCCTATAAAGTGAGTTCCGGTCCGGAACTCAGGGGCTTGCTGGAATCGGTAAAGGATTCTGAAGGGCCTGCCCTGGTCTGGGTGAGGGTTGACCCGCAAAACCAGGGTGGCACCGGCCGGGTGACTCACTCCCCGGAGGAGATAAAGAAGCGCTTCATCGAGGGCTTGAAGCGGTCCGGTAGCTAAAATAAAAGGCTTTTTAAATTCAATAAATTGAGTAGAGGATAGAAATGATAATTTTTTCTCCGGGTCCGGCCAATATTTCGGAAAGAGTCAGGCAGGCACTCACCCTCCCCGATATTGGCCATCGTGAAGAAGAGATGAGCCAGTTACTGGGGGATGTGAAAACACTTCTGGCTAAGGCTCTGAAAATTGACAACCGGGACTATGAAATAGTGGTGTTCTCTGGGTCGGGCACGCTGGCGATAGAGGCCTTGATAACCTGCCTGGCTGGCTGGGAAAAGACGTTGTTCATCATCTCTAACGGTGTTTACGGAGAAAGGGCCAGGGATATCGCCCTGACCTATGGCATAAAGGTTAAGGAACTGAAGCTGGACTGGGGGAAGCCCCCTGATCTTGCCACGGTAGAGGAAGAAATCAGCAGGACTGAGATTGGCGGTGTTTATCTCATTCATCACGAGACTACCACGGGACTGATGAATCCGCTGGAAGAAGTCGCTCAACTTGCCCGTAAATACGGTAAGTTGGTCCTCGGCGATACCATCAGCAGCCTGGCCGGAGAACATATAGACTTTGACTGGGGCCTTGACGGGGTTGTCGGAACGGCCAATAAGTGCTTCCGGGGTGTACCCGGAGTCTCGTTTGCTGTTTTAAGCCAGAATTTCCTCAACGTTGCCCGGAAGCGGGAAAGACGGACCTATTATTCTGACCTGCTGACACATATGGAAAGGGAAGCAATAAAGAATGAGACCCCGTTCACACCGCCGGTGCATACCCTGTTTGCTTTCAGGGAAGCCCTGAGAGAAACACTGGATGAGGGTGTGGAGAACAGGATAGCCCATTACCGGGATATATCCAGACTGCTGAGAGACGGGTTGAAAGAAAGCGGACTAAGGTTGTACCTGCCTGAGGCGCTTTATTCCAATACCATGACCTCGGTCTACCTTCCTTCCAGAATAAGCTATGAGGAACTGCACGACGAAATAAAAAAGAGGGGGTTCGTGATATATAATTCCCAGGGCCAATTACGGGGGACGGTGTTTATGCTGGGCGTCGTCGGTTTGATTAATAGCCAGGATATCAGTGAATTTCTGGCGGTTTTGAAAGAAGTCCTCGGGGTAAGGACATGAAAGCGATCATACTGGCTGCCGGTGTAGGCAAGAGACTGAAAGGTACCACTGAGGAACCCAAGTGCTTGCTGAAAATCAATGGCCTCACTCTGATGGAAAGATATCTGGGTGCCCTGGAAAAGGCGGGTATTTTGGATGTTGTTATCGTCGTCGGTTACGGCAAGGAAAAGATAATTGAGCATGTGCAGAATCTGAATTTCCCCTGTGGTATTAAATTTATCGAAAACCCCGATTTTCACAAGGGGAGTATTCTATCCCTTTACAGGGCAATTGGTGAGCTGAGCGGGGATGTACTGCTGATGGACGGAGATGTCTATTTCGAGCCCGAGATTCTGAACAGGCTGGTGAATGGGGAGCAGGGGAACCTGCTGGCTGTGGATACCACCTCGAACAGCACCGGTGAGGAGATGATGGTGGGAATAAAGGGCGGGCAAATACTTGACATAAAACGTAAACTACTCGGTGATTTCGATGTTACAGGTGAAGCGGTCGGGTTTTACCGGTTTGATGCACGGGCCAGTACCGAGTTAAGAGAAATTTTAGAGGAACACGTAGAAGCAGGGGAACATAATCTGGGCTATGAGGATATACTGCCCTTTTTATTTCAAAAGCTTAACTTTAGCCCCGTAGTTATTGACAGTCTGAGGTGGGTGGAGATCGATTTTAAGGAGGATATTTCACGGGCGGAAAGCCTGGGGGATATCATGCCTTGATGGAGTTGGCACAGCCTGCTACCAATAAAACTATTTCATGACATTTTGGGTACCGGTATGCTGTTGCAGGGCTTCTCCTATGCTGGCCAGGAGTACATTGTTATCCACCGGTTTCTGTAAGAATGCCTTGGCGCCAGCGGTTGTAGCGCGCTCCTCATTGGCAAAGGAGTCTCTACCGGTAAGAATGATAACCGGGATAGAAGCCAGGTTAGCCATAGAAGAAAGGCGCTGCATAACGGTAAAGCCATCGCCACCCGGCAGGCCGATATCCAGTATAATAAGGTCTGGCTCTTCCTTACGTGCCATGCTGACGGCCGAGATGGCATCGGTGGCAAAACTCACCTTATAATTGTTGGCATTTAGTCTAACACTCAGTCCGCGTAAAAGGTCCAGGTCATCATCAACAATAAGAATCTTATTGTTTAATAATCCCGCCTTACTGTCTGTGTCACTTTCTTCGTCCCAGGTTCCGGTATGCTGTTGCAGGGTTTCTTCTATATTTGTCAAGAGCACATTGTTATCCACCGGTTTCTGTAAGAATGCCTTGGCGCCAGCGGCAGCAGCGCGCTCCTCATTGGCAAAGGAGTCCCTACCGGTAAGAATGATAACCGGGATAGAAGCCAAGTTGGCCATAGAAGAAAGGCGCTGCATAACGGTAAAGCCGTCGCCACCCGGCAGGCCGATATCCAGTATAATAAGGTCTGGCTCTTCCTTGCGTGCCATGCTGACAGCCGAGATAGCATCGCTGGCAAAACTCACCTTATAATTGTTGGCGTTTAACCTGACACCCAGGCCACGTTGCAGGTCTTGGTCGTCATCTACTATCAATATCTTGGCAACTGTCATATCAGCCCCGCTTATTACTGAAGGCAATATCAATCTGGGTTTCGGCATTTTTAATTATGCCTTCTATCAGTTCATCCTCTGTTAATGTGTCGTCTGCAGATGGCAAATCAAGCATCGTAAACGAGATCACCGGTTTAGAATATTTATTTTCTAGATTCTGACAGTGGGCCAGATGCTCTTGAATCTGCGAGAATAGTGCTTTCGTATCCAGCAGGTCGGTGAAAGTAATAATAAAGAAGGCCGTTTTCGATTGTGGTTGGGGTATTATTGGTAGTAACAGAGCGACGTCTTCGGGTGTTAGACGTTGTATAATATTCCAGGCTTCCTGAATTACCGCTCCATCCCTTTCCGTGGTCCAGCCTTTCTCAATCTGGGGTAACTCAACTGTGATTAGCGCCAGGGTACCTGTCTGGAGGTTTTGTTCGGTAAAGATAGGGGACAGAAACCTTTTTAGTGAGAAGATAGGCAAGGTAAAGAAAAATGTACTGCCTTTACCAATTTCGCTTTCGACCCATATCTCTCCGTTTTGCCTTAAGACCAGTTCCTGGCAGATATTAAGGCCAAGTCCCAGACCCCGGCGGATGGTATCAGTGTCATTATCGACCTGGTACAGGTATTCAAATACCAGCTCCTGCTCCTCGGCACTGATGCCACAACCGGTATCGGCTACCGATATACATAAATAGTCAGCATCTTCGCTATATACCTCTGCTCGAACCGTAATCGTTCCTTTTTCCGGTGTGAACTGTATCGCATTGTTTAGCAGGTTGACCAGTATCTGGCGGACACGGTTTGGGTCGGCGTAGGCCGGTGGCAAATCACTCGGCAGCTCCTTGATCAGGGAAATATCTTTACCGTCAGCTATCTGGATTGCCTCCATTGTTTCTGAGATAAGTCCGGTTAAGGGTGTTGATTGGGGGTAGATTTTGAGCCTATCCGTTTGAGCCCGGGTCACCTCCAGCAAATCATCAACCATAGACCGCAGTTGTTTTACATTGTTTAGCGAGATTTCGAGATAATCATATTGCTCGGGTGTCAGATCACCGGCCAGGCCATCCAGCATGATGGTTACAAATTGGTGGATAGCGGCCAATGGTGTTCGAAATTCATGTGATACCCGTGAGAGGAAGCGGTCTTTCATTTCCAGTTGCTGTTTTCGGGTCTTTTCAAGCTCCATTCTTAAACGTTGACGCTCAATAGCATAACGGATGGAATGGACCAGCAGGTCACCATCGAATTGACCCTTTACCAGGTAGTCTTGAGCACCCTCATGTACTGCCTTAGTCGCCGTTATCTCGTCATCCAGGCCGGTAAGGATTACCACCGGCAATTGCCTGGTAGCTGTGTATAAGCTGGCCAGGGTATCCAACCCCTCGCTGTCCGGTAGCGAAAGGTCTAATAAGACTACATCGGTACTGTTGGTACCAAGGTAGTCAATTGCTTCGGAGAGCCGGCTGTAATGCTGCATGTCGATGCCTCCGGCACCGTTTGAATCGATGAGCATTTCCCTGATCAACCTGGCGTCTCCGGGATTATCTTCAACCAGTAATGCTTTGATTTTTGACTGTTCCATTTTATTCGTTCTTGGGAAGCTTCACGATAGTTAGCCAGAAATCATTGATTGATTTCACGACATTAATAAACATTTCCAGGTCAACAGGTTTGGTGATGTAGCAGTTGGCGTGAAGGCCATAGCTCTTGATGATATCTTCCTGAGATGTTGAGGTAGTTAGCACAATCACCGGTATTGTTTTTAGTTCATCATCAGATTTTATCTCTTCCAGTAATTCCAGCCCGCTTTTCTTGGGCAGGTTAAGGTCGAGAAGGATAAGGTCGGGGCGGGTGTGCTTTGGATTGCCGCCATTACTTTTTAAAAAAGCCATGGCTTCAATACCATCGCCAATTACGGTCAGGGTATTATTCACCCTGGCGTCCTTTAAGGCTTCCTGTGTCAGACGTACATCACCAGGATTATCTTCTACCAGAAGAATATCAATGGGTTGCCCTTTTTTTGAAGTTGTCATAGTCATGAATTTCCATTAACCGGAATCGTGAAGTAGAATGTTGAACCATTTCCGTCATTTGGTTCTACCCATATCCGCCCACCGTGGCGCTCAACGATTTTCTTACATATTGACAGGCCAATACCCGTGCCAGGGTATTCCACTGTACCATGCAGTCTTTGGAATATGGTAAAGATGCGGTCTTTGTTCTGGGGGTCTATTCCAATACCATTATCTCGCACCGAAAAGACCCACTCACCAGCTGATTGCTCTGCCCTGATATGAATCTCCGGCGCCATGGCCCGCCGAAACTTGACGGCGTTACCAATAATGTTCTGGAATACCCTGAACAGCTGTGATGGGTCAGCCATTATACTGGGTAGTGGATCGCGGGTAATAACGGCGCTGGCTTCTTCTATCGGTATCTGCAGGTTAGAAATTGCCTGGTCGACCATGGTCTCACAGTCGGTCATCTCAAAAGGCTTGCTTCTGGTACTGACCCGAGAGTATGCCAGCAGGTCGGTAATGAGTTTCTGCATCCGGTGGACACCGTCTACAGCGTAGCTGATGAACTCGTCAGCATCGGTATCCAGCTGGCCCTGATAACGGCGTGCCAGAAGCTGCGTGTAGCTGGCCACCATGCGTAGAGGTTCCTGCAGGTCATGCGAGGCAATATAGGCAAACTGTTCAAGTTCGGTATTGGAGTGTTCCAGTTTATTAAGGGTTTCTTTTAGCTCTTTTTCTATCTGCTTATGCCGGCTGATATCAACAATAATTCCCCTTAAACCCGCAGCTTTGTTCCCGCGAATGGTGCGGCTGGCGTAGATATTTACCGGGATTCTGCTTCCATCTTTCTTCACTGCGGTATATTCGATACCGCCCAATTTCTCCCCGTTTAGTATTCTCTGCATATCATCACGGGCTCTGCCTTGGTCTTCGGGAGTTATTATTTGGAGCACGGGAGATTTTGAACTAGATTGTCCCGGGGAAAGGCCAAAGGTATTAAAGGCCGCCTCATTAGCGAAAGCAAGGCTCCCGCTTGCATCCGTTTCAAAAACGGTTTCCGGTAATAACTCAACCAGATCCCTGAATCTCTTCTCACTCTCTCTTAATGCTTCTTCTGTTCTTTTGCGCTTGGTGATGTCATTAAATGATGCCATCAGGTATATAGGCTCTTCGTTTTCATTGAAAACCAGGTTCGCCGACAGCTGGACATCGAAAATCCTGCCATTTTTCCTTTTAGCCGTTAATTCACCAACCCAGCTTCCTCTTTCTTTTAACATTTCTATTACGGCTAGAGCCTTTTCCTGTAATTGCCAGAATGCCAGGGTCGGTTTCCCCAACACCTCTCTGCTACTGGAATACCCCCACAGTTTGAGGAAGGCATTGTTTACATAGATTAAGTTGCCCTCAAGGTCGGCTATGGCAAAAGCATTAATGGATGACTCCAGCGCACTGTTCTTTATTCTCAGCTCTTCTTCGGCATGCTTACGCTCGGTGATATCCTGGAAGTACCAGATTCTCCCGCGGTATTCGCCGTTTATATCCAGTAGAGGAGAAGAGTATCTATCGATGATTTGACCGTTCTTCAGCCATCTTTCCTGACGTTCTTTGGCCTCCTTTTGTTGAAAAAGGCTGTGCACATCTTTCATGAACGTATCAGGATTATCTTTTATTAACTGGGCAGCCTTTTGTAGCACTGGCTCATGGTCTTTGGCGTCAATCAATTCTTGAGGTATCTGCCATATTTCCTGAAAACGTCTGTTTGATAGTATGATCTTATTCTGGTTATCTATGGCCAGGATACCGTTGAGTGTTGTTTCCGTGGCTGCTTCCAGCAGGAGGGACTTAATGGCAAGCGCCTCCTCTGCCTGCCGGCGTTCCGTAATGTCCATGAAGTGTCCCAGCGAAGCTATACGCCCCTCGTGTATGATTGACGACACTGTCTCCAGAATCCATTTAATCTGCCCGGATTTTGAAATGATTCTGTATTCATACTCCCCGGACCTTTCACCTTTCAGCATCTTCACTGCTTCCTGCCTGACCATATCTCTGTCATCAGGGTACACCAGATCCAGGGAAGTGGTACCTATAAGTTCGTCTTTATCGTATCCGGTTACTTCCAGGAATCGGGGATTAGCGTAGCGGAATAACCCGTCTTGGACAATATAGAGTCCAACTGGGGCACTATTAAGTAATGCTATAATCAGGTCTTTACCTAATTGATAGAGTGACTCAGCTTGCTGGGGTTCTAGCTTGGGTATAATCTCTTCTGTGATTACAGTGCCAAAATTAACCCGGTTGCTATTAGTACCGGTCATATATTTCTCCAGCAGAGATACCTTAATAATGTAATATAATTTAGTCCATTATAGGATTAAGAAATGTTAAATGGTCATGAGAACATACTATCTGACTTCCCTATAATTTAATAACCTCTTAGATAGTAAATATGAGTAGTAATCAGCACAATTGGTACATATGGTATTCCTCAAATATACCTTATTATGTGGGGGCTCGATGGTAAACCCCCAATTGGTACTAAAATGTATCGAACATTAGTACTGAACTCAAGGCAAAGCTCAGCAGTCAGTAGTTATTAGTACTGTTTTGGTGTGCAGATCCGGGATATCGGTCGGTATGTTTCTGTACACGGACCATTCTGGGCTGGACAGTGTTTGTCATCACTGGAGTTGTATCACCAGATAGAAGGTATTTTCTGCGCTCCTGTGCTGCCTGAAACAGGTGAATATGAATAAAACGATAAACCACTCGTTATAATGTATCTTTCACCATGCCATACGTCATGTTTAGTTTAAGGAAACAGGAATGAGTGGTAGCCATGGTGAGTGGATTCCCCACCGTGGGAAAACCCCAGCAAGCTTCATGTTTGGTGGGTTAGCAATAACGTATCTTCAATCGAAGGGTATGGCAAAATACTAAATTACTACCATAAATCACATAAAGTACTATTGAATTCGCGGCCCAGTCTTGTAAAATAAAACTAAGGGATTAACTAAAAACAAACCAAATTAAACCATAATTTAACCGCAGGAGGCTAATTATGGGCAACGGCGAGGTTAAGAAACTCCTCGGTCAGGAATTTAAAGTGGTGAAGCGGGGACTGGCTGAGGAACAGGTTATGGCTTTCATTAACCAGCTTATTGACCAGCGCGATAAATTGCTGGCCAAACAGCAGCATATTAATTCCCTCCAGATACTCGCTGAGAAGACAGTAACGGAGGCCAATGAGTTGGCTGAGCAGATAAGGTGCGAAGCACAGAGTGAAGCTGGCGGTATTATTGAAGAAGCCAGAGAGAGGGCAAAGGAAATATTCGAGGAAACGCAAAGGCAAGCTCAGGCAGAGGCGCAAGAAAAGGTTAATAGGGTTTTGGCACAAGCCCGGCAAGAAGCATCTTCTATCGTGGAAGTTACCAAAAGGCAGGTATCCAGTGAGATCAAAGCAATTGGAGAACGGTTTATGCCCGGTTTTAAGGACCTCTCGGCACAGACGGTCAACTCCAAGGACGCCGCAGGTACCAGAGACAGGTTGAAACCAGAAAAAGTAAAGGGAGAGCTCGATACAAAACCTACGCCTGTGTTTAGCGGAATACAACGGGTAGCAGAAAAACGCAGAATTACCGAGCCAACGAAGGAATCATCTGCGTTACCTGGTTCTCTGACGGACTCGCCAGTCTTTCAGGGAGAGGCTAAGATCGCTGTGGTGCCGCCGGTGGATACGGCGCAGTTTTCACGACTGAGGAAGAAGCTAGAGGATGTCTTATATCTGAAAGTCCTCCGTACCGATGGTTCCTGGGGTGAAGGCTATATTATTACAGCACGTATATATCAGCCAATGCCGTTGATTAGTATGCTCAGGGGAATGGCTGAGGTAGAGAGGGCGCAATTGTGGACTGATGGTGGTAGATGGTCTGACGGCTATTTCCCGGGGTGGTTAGCGCTTGAACCAAAACCTGGGGGGTTGAAGGGAGACCGGGTGGTCGTCAAACTGAGGAGGGGCCAGGTTCCGGGATAAAACCACGGTAATAACCGTGGTGGTCACTGTTAGCCGGAGATTCTTACCGTATAACTATGATCAAGGTCAATTAGTAAATATTTAAGCTCCTTTGACAGAGCAGAGAAGTATCAAACGAAAAGCCGGGAGTTGTTGATTACTCCCGGCTTATTAGTTATCTACAGTAATTAAATTACCCCGGTATTTTCTTTGTAACCCATGTATATACCTTATTATTATTGTCTTTCTCTTAGAGAGCCTCCTCTTGCCCACAGGTAGGCGTATCTCTCACGGGAGGACATAATCATCCATTTAATTCGAAAGGGGACCTTCTTGATGCTGTTGATCACTCTCATATATTACCTCCTTTCTACCAGCATTAAATTAATTGTAACTTAGTGTGACCTGCTGTAAATAGTGAAAAAAGGTGGTTTGTTATAGTAGTCTAGTAATGGGAATTGGTACCTTTGGTTAATCGGGGGTGTATTAATCAATCTGGCACCGGTAATAGCAAATGGCCGGCAGGTCACTTAAAGGAAACTAAGGCTGTTTGATAATTTATTGGGGGCGATGAGTTAATATAGGATATAGTGAGTAGGGCATATATATAGTTTTATAGGTTTTCCAGTCTGGTTATGAAATTGAATCTTTATATATGGTTGAGACTGGCTTTTTTCTCGTCACCCCCATGGTTATTGAGTTCGGTCAGGAAATGAGTAATATCTTCTCTCCGGAATCTTCGGTCGCCACGATTGGTGATTCGGTAGGCCTTTATTATCCCCCGGTCACTCCATCGTCTTACCGTGTTGCTATGGATATGGAGGAGCTCAGCAACCTCTCTTACCGTTAACATCGGTTCAACGTAGTTGTTAATTTCCATTTCTTGTCCTCTCTGTACCTAATTTACCTTAGCTTACTAATTAATGGTATAGATTTGGGTAAAGAAGGGATATATTTCGGTAAACATACGGGATGATTTTGGTTAGCCTGTAACTCAATGGTTTTTCGGCGGCTTTTTGAGTGTAAAAGTATACGGTAAAACAGGTCATAATTTGGGGGGAAAGGTTAAGTTAATTCCTTGACTTTGGCCATTTGGCGAAGTAATCTTAAATATACACTATATTTTCCTGCCTGTGTCAACAATGTGGGATATTAAGGTATGTGGGGAGGTGGTAAAGGAGCAGGATCATACAATCAACACAAGGCTCTCACAGATAAATAATCACTGGTGAATACATATTCCTAACCGTCATTTTCCATTTCAGAAATTTTTTGGTTGCGTTTAATAATTGTAAAACATGTAACGAGTGTCAAGTGTGTGGGGTATAGATGAGTCAAAGAGAGCGCCAGGCAAATAGAAAATGGCAGGATTATATAAAGGCTGTTCCTTCCATATACCGGTTATTAGCTTTTACCATCGCCGCTTGTCAGATATTATTCTTTTCTCCTATCACCGGGTCCAGTATACACCCGGTTATACTGGTTACCACTGTTGGTATATACACCGTTCTGAAAGTCCTTCATCCATTCAAATGGTATAAAAATGGCATTACGGGTATCATCCTATTCGGATCAGATATTGGCATATGTATCGTTCTAGTAATATTTACCGGGGGGATTCATAGTCCGTTTCTTTTATATACTTTGACCCCGGTACTCACAGCGGCACTGCTCTTAGACCGTAGTATCACTTTTACTATCGCCGCATTATCAGGGGCTTGTGTGGTCGGTACCTACCTGGGTAATCCAGCTTTTCTCGCTCGGATCACCCTGTCTGAGCTGAGCTATTTCCTGGTTTATATAATAGCCGTTTGCCTGACTGCTATTCTTCCCTACCTGACTAATGTTGATCTCAGGAAGCACCTGCAGTCTGAGGACATAATCAGCGAGCGGAAAAGGCTGTCTCGTGAAATCCATGATGGGACCGCTCAAACGCTGACTGGCCTGCGCTGGAAAGTCCAGCTTCTTCGACACCGTCTGAAAGATATGAATATTGATTTGGATGAGGTTGATGAGCTGGAGAAGCTTGTTGAACAAGCTATGAAAGATACCAGAGAATCACTGGAACTACTGCGTAACTACTCAGGGAATGGTGACTTTATCGCAAAATTCAGAAACAGTGTGGATACCTTGGGCCAGAATACAGATATCAACTGTCAGTTCAATTCCCAGACCACATCACTTCATCTCGATTCTCTGGTAGAATTTGAGCTGCTCCGTATCTGCCAGGAGGCACTGACTAATGTAAAGAAGCATTCCGGGGCTGACAATGTGGAAATCCAAATCACACCAGTAAATAACCATATTGAGGTTAGTATTACTGATAATGGCTGTGGTTTTGATGTTAAGGCTATCAATAATAATGGCTCAAAGGGTGAAGGTCATGGTCTGGCGGTAATGCAAGAAAGAGCCGAACTAATAGGAGGTCAATTCCTGGTATTGAGCGCTCCCGGTCGTGGTACTGAGGTTAAGGTGGAGTTGCCTTTGAATTCACACCATAGTAATTCATTATGACTGAAGAAATAAAAGTCCTGGTTGTAGATGACCATGCCGTGGTCCGTGCTGGATTAGTAAACATACTTAATGCTGAGCATGATATCAGTGTTATCAGCGAGGCCAGCAATGGATTTGAGGCCATTAGGAAGGCAGTTGAGTTAGATATTGATGTAATATTGATGGATGTTTTTATGCCTGAATGCAGTGGTCTGGAAGCCATCGTAGCCATAAAGGAGAAAAAACCACAGGCCAAAGTACTTATTCTTACCATATCGGACCGCGAAGAGGACCTGTTTCAAGCCCTTAAGTTTGGTGCTCAGGGTTATCTCCTGAAGAGTGCTACTGTAAGCCAGGTGGTGGAAGCGGTGAGGAGGACTGCCGGTGGTGAGGCAATGCTGTCACCTCATATCGCCTCAAAGCTGGTGGCTGAATTCCGGGGTAAGGGTGACGAGCCCAGGTTAAGCGACAGGGAGACCGAGGTTTTAAGGTTGGTAGGGGAGGGCTTGACCAACACCGAGATTGGTAGCCGCCTTTTTATCAGCGAGAGTACGGTCAGAACCTATCTACGCCGTCTTTTAGATAAGTTGCACCTGAGAAACCGGGCTGAGGCCACCGCCTATGCCGCCCAGCGCCATATGAATCCCCGGTCTTACGAGGCTCCCAGAAAGCCTTAGATTCCGGGTTTATCATTGTTAACTGTAATGTCTTTTCTGCTGTTAGTGGCTGGTGGGCTATCCATCGTGCTACCCCTTTTCCAGAACCAGGGGCGCATATTGAGGGGTCGGCCCGGGTAGCAGAAACAGGCGGCCAGCGCCAGAACAAGCAGCCCGATGTCAATATAGAGCGACTGGGTTGTTGAGAGCTCGTTACCGAGCAGCCTTTCCATTATTCCCAGGCATCCACAGGGTTCGACCCCGAATCCCCTACTGATTAGCCAGCTGTTATAGAATATAAATGAGGCTACCAGCAGGGAAGAAAGGCCTGCGCCAATCTTTGGAGCAATACCGATTAGTAAAGATGCCCCCAGTATAATCTCTACCCAGGGTAGGACGGCGGTGATAGCGCTGGCAGTTGCCGGGTTCATGATTAACGTTGATACCTGGAGGAGGAAGGCGCTTTGCCCCAGCAGCTTGCCCACCCCGGCCGTGAGAAAGACCAGACCCAGCAGCACGCTGGCGCCAAGGCTGATCCAGTAACGGTAACGAAGCATTTTCTATAATGCTATATTAGTTACCCTGCTTGCCGCTGTCAATTACCCAGATGGTTCATCCAGATGGCTTACTGCCTGATATTACCGGCTGGCGTCCCCACCACCCCCCTTTTGCTATGAAATGAGGAGCCTGTTCCCTTTGTCGTCATTTTCGTGACACGGTTTCGTGACAAAATATCATCATTTTGACTAGTCCAAAATCGCTATTTAAACGACATACAACACGCCTGACCAATAGTAAAATAGTCCCATAAATAGGGATGGCAAACAATCCCCGCTCTGGTCGATTCTCCGGAGCAACGTTCTCGGGAGAGGGGCGATAATAAACTAAAAGGAGAAACGAAATGAGAAATATCCTTTTAAGTGTCGTTGTTGTCGCCGCACTGGTTGTTGCCGGAATCGGCGGCACGTTGGCCGACTGGGTTGAGGATGACCACGGTGATTTCTGCTGGCATGCTGGATGGCTGAACCTGAAGTTTGACGATGCCTCCGGTGGCGATGGGCCTGTCTGGATAGAGCAGTATAGCTCGGAACTTGATATGTGGTATCCCGCTGATGACCTGGGGTCAATTCTCTGCGCCGAGAATATCGAGCCCGGAGATTCTGGCGAGAGGACATATAGTTTACATGTT
>Ga0209427_10003963_pt1 | contig 17229 bp, 18 predicted proteins | sample DeeMarSWOR136_30_FD_187465 | JGI IMG/M metagenome (GOLD analysis project Ga0209427, IMG submission 187465) | Marine sediment microbial communities from White Oak River estuary, North Carolina - WOR-1-36_30 (SPAdes) (version 2) | ecosystem: Environmental > Aquatic > Marine > Intertidal zone >...
TTTTTATCGTAGTTTTAATTTTCGACATATCTTTTAACCTACGCAGGATTGCAAAGAAATTGGAAAGACTCTTGAGGAAGCTGGCAGAGATTGCGGATTTGCTTGCTAAGAATTATTAGAGACTTAACTTAAGGAAAACGCCTTGGATTCCCCAAAAACAAAATCACTTAAAAACATCGAACAGAAAATGCAAACTCTTGATCATGATTCCCTAAGATACCGCATCCTGGAAAGCGCTAAAAACTTTAAGACATCCTGGATCCAGCTGGGAGAGGCACTGTATACAGTATGGAAGGATAAACTTTACAAAGAATGGGGTTACGTTAAGTTTGAGACTTACACGGCAAAGGAAATCGGTATCAGAAAAACTACGGCGATGAAGCTTTTAAAGTCTTATTATTTTCTGGAGAAAGAGGAACCCGTTTTTTTGACTCATGATTATGCCTCATCTGCCGATGCGGCGTTGTTGCCCGGTTACGAGGCCGTTAACGCGTTGAGACTGGCTAAAGACAATAAAAAAATCGGTCCCCAGGATTACCGCCATCTTAAAAATGAGATTTTTGAAAAAGGCAAGGACGTCAGAGAATTCAGGCAAGACTTGATGGACCTGATCAGGGAGAAGCAGGAGCTTGTGCCTGAGGAGGCATGGAAAAAGAAGAGGCTTTCTACTGTTAAAAGGTTGCTGGGTACCTTGAAGTCCCTTAAGAAAGAGGCACAGGTTTTGAAGCTCTTGCCACCAGGCATCATTCAGGAGACATCGGGGCTGATAAAAAAAATCGAGTCTGAGATTAACGTTTGATGCAATAAATTCAAGGAAGGAGATGATAAAATGATGTCGCTTAGCAGTCAAATGGGTTATGGCGTCAGCGCCATCAGTGGTCTGATAACACTGGCCCTTACGGTCTGGTTTGTGGTCTTTACTATTCTGGTTGTAACAAAGCTGGAAAGAATCATCGAGTTGCTAAGTAAAAGATGAATTTTTAAAAACACGATTGAATCTATTGACTAACGGAAGAATTTAGCATATAATAATTTTATTTGGAAGGAGGTGAAAGGATTGGTTTTGGTCAAAGAGAAAAAAACAAAGATTATCGATGAATTCAAGGTCCACGCGAGGGATACGGGCTCCGCAGAGGTCCAGATTGCTATTCTAACGGAAAGGATTAATATCTTAGGAGAGCATTTTAAGAACCATCAGAAGGATTTTAATTCTCGCCGCGGCTTGCTCAGCCTCGTGGGCAGGCGCCGCAGACTCCTCGATTATCTCAAGAAGAAGGATTTCAAAAAATACGAAGAGATCATCAACAAACTAAACTTGAGAAAGTAATTTCCGGCTTTTTCTAAGTATTTAAAATACGATGCCAGTTCATAACCTGAAAATAAAATTCGGAAGGCAAGATTTGGTCTTGGAAACGGGAAAGATCGCCAAGCAGGCCAACGGGTCAGTGACCGTTCAGTACGGCGGTACCGTCGTGCTGGTAACGGCCTGCATGTCCAAAGAAATAAGAGAGGAACAGGATTTTTTTCCACTCACGGTTGAGTATCAAGAAAAGACCTATGCCGCAGGCAAAATCCCCGGAGGATTCTTCAAAAGAGAAGGGAGGCCTTCGGAGAGCGAGATCTTAACCGCCAGGCTCATCGACCGGCCCATCCGCCCCCTCTTTCCTAAAGGAATGCTCAATGATGTCCAGGTCATGGCGATTGTTTTGTCCAGTGATGGAGAAAACGATCCCGACATTTTGGCTGTCAATGGCGCATCCTGCGCCTTGACCCTCTCCGATATACCATTCCTGGGACCCTTGGCCTGTTGCCGGGTGGCTTATGTGAATAAGGAGTTTATCCTCAATCCCACCTATGCGGAATTAGAGGCTTCTCAGTTGGATGTGGTCATCGCCGCTAACCGCAAGGGCGTGATGATGCTGGAATCAAAAGCCAGAGAGATCAATGAAGAGATATATTTAGAGGCTGTGAAATTCGGATTCGATAACCTTCAAGGAATCATCAGCTTACAAGAAGAATTTAGGAAGTCGCATGGCGCACCCAAGCAGGAAGTTCCTTTAAAGACAATCGACCCTCAGCTGTTGAAAAAAATCGAAGACTTTTCTGCAGTTCGATTGGAAGAGATCTATCAGTTAGGCACGCAGGAAGAGAGGGTTGAACAGATTCATCTTTTGGCGAAGGAGTTAGAGGAACATTTTGCGCAAGAAACCTATACTTGCGCAGATATCAAAATGGCGTTGGATGAAGTCGAGAAGATGCGGATTAGAAGCAAGATTCTCAAAGAGAACACGCGCATCGATAGACGAACATTTAAGGAGATCCGTCCGATCAATTGCGAGGTGTCTGTTCTGCCACGCACGCATGGCTCAAGTCTTTTTACGCGCGGCCAGACACAAAGCCTGGCGGTTACCACATTGGGTACAGGAGAGGACGAACAATTGATTGAGGCGTTAGAGGGAGAAAAATACAAATCCTTTATGCTCCATTACAGTTTCCCTCCGTTTAGCGTAGGAGAGACTGCTCCTGTGCGCGGCCCTGGCCGCAGAGAGATCGGACACGGCGCTTTGGCGGAAAAGGCCCTTTTGGCTGTAATGCCTTCTAAAGAAGACTTTCCTTATACGATCCGGGTGGTTTCCGAAATTCTGGAATCCAACGGGTCTTCTAGTATGGCCAGCGTCTGCGCCGCGACTCTTTCCTTGATGGATGCTGGAGTTCCCATCAAAGAGTCTGTAGGCGGGATCGCCCTGGGTTTGATTAAAGACGATAAAAAGGCCATTATCTTGACGGATATTGCCGGACTAGAGGATCATTTTGGGGATATGGATTTTAAGGTTGCCGGGACACAAAACGGTATGACGGCCGTCCAGTTGGATTTAAAGATAGATGGGATCGACATGAAGCTGTTGCACGATTGCCTGTTTCAAGCGAAGGAGGCAAGGCAGGTGGTTTTAGAGAAGATGAATTCGGCCCTCACTCATCCCCGAGCGCAATTATCGACATACGCCCCGCGCATTGACATCATAAAAGTCAATCCGGAGAAAATCGGAGAACTCATCGGGCCGGGCGGAAAGATCATCAAGAAGATCATTGCCTCAACAGGTGCCACGATTGATATCCAGGATGACGGCCGTGTTTTAGTGTCTTCTACGGAAGTGGCTCAATCAGAAGCAGCGATTAAGATGATCAAGGCCATAACGGATGAAGTCGAGGTGGGCCGCATCTATACGGGAAAGGTCAAGCGCATTGTCAATTTCGGAGCGTTCTGTGAAATCGCTCCGGGAAAAGACGGCCTGGTGCATGTTTCGGAACTAGCGGATCATTTTGTAAAAAACGTAGAAGATGTGGTCAAGGTGGGTGAGGAGATCAAAGTGAAAGTCATCGGTATCGACGAACAAGGCCGTATCAACCTCAGCAAAAAACAGGCAGAAGCAGACAGCTCAAAGTGAAGGAAAGAAGATTAAACGAAGTTAAAGGAGTGATTTTACTTGCCATAGGTGTCATGATCCTGGCAAGCCTCCTTAGGTTTGACCGCCTAGATTTACCTTTCTATACATCCCACCCACATGTCCCCCCTAGAAATCTCCTCGGTATCTTCGGAGCCTACCTGGGAGGGGTAATCGTTTTTCTGTTCGGAAGAGTTACCAGTTTCTTTTTACCTCTGCTTGTCATGCTGTTAGGCATAAAGTTTTTCCGTCAGGACATCCCCTATTTAAGCTTCCCAAGAGTATTAGGTATGCTTATTTTATTGCTATCGACAAGCTCTCTGGTCGGCATGTTTAATCTGAATAACGCATATATCCGTTTTTATACAGCTGGGTTTTTCGGTTCCATGATCTCTAGTTTTATTACCACCTATTTCAGCCGGCTGGGCGGTTTTATCATATTTATCACCTTTATCATTCTATCCCTGGTTCTGGTCACAGAGATCCTGATCTCTTCCTTATTCCTTAATATCTTTAGTCAGGTTAAAGTTCTTTTGAGCTCCCTGTTTAGGTTTAAAACAAGAGGAAGGTCCCTTAGGATAAAGACGAGACCCTCTGTTTGGCCCAAGGAACATATGCAGGAGGGCAAAGAAAAAATTTTGGCAACGGCTCTTAAGTCTAAAGTAGATGTTTCACAAACCTTACCGCCAAGACCCAAGATTCAGATAAAGACAAAACCACCAAGCCCTGCCGCATCAAAAACAGAACCCAAGGAGCTTAAGATCGGGGATTACCATCTTCCTTCATTGGAACTTCTAGAGTCTCCGCCTCCTCTTGAGGCACGACAGATCAAGGAGGACCTGGAGGCCAATGCCCGAATCCTGGAAGACACGCTGGAAGATTTTGGAATCTCAGCCAAAGTCACTGATATAGAGCGCGGGCCTATCATCACCCGCTATGAGCTTGAGCCTGCACCTGGCGTAAAACTCAACAAGATCGTGGCGCTTAATGACGATATTGCCTTGACCATGAAAGCCCAGTCCGTGCGGATTATTGCCCCTATTCCTGGTAAGGGAAGAGTGGGGGTTGAGGTTCCCAACACGCAGAGCAGTTTTGTCTATTTAAAGGAAGTGCTGGCTTCTAAAGAGTTTCAGGAAGCAACATCTCCTTTGACCTTGGCCCTGGGCAAGGATATTGCAGGAACCTCTATAGTTGCTGATTTAGATGAAATGCCCCATCTTCTCATTGCCGGTACCACTGGTTCTGGCAAGACCGTGTGCGTGAACTCCCTCATTTTATCTCTGCTTTACAAAACAACTCCTCAGGATTTGAAATTCTTGATGATTGACCCCAAGATGGTGGAATTGATGCCTTTTAACGGCATTCCGCATCTTTTGTGTCCCGTAGTGACCGAGTCGAAAAAAGCCTATGTGGCGCTTAATTGGGTCGTGAATGAAATGGAGGAGCGTTATCAGCTTTTAGCAAAAGTAGGAGTCCGCAGCATCGAATCCTATAACGAGAAACAGGAGAAGATTCCTTATATCATTGTCATCATCGATGAATTTGCGGACTTGATGACTGTATCCCGCGACCAGATTGAGACAGCCATCACCAGACTCGCTCAGCTATCCCGTGCCGTAGGGATACATCTGATCCTCGCCACCCAAAGGCCCTCTGTAGATGTTATCACAGGTGTCATCAAGGCCAATATGCCTGCCCGCATTTCGTTCAAAGTCGCCTCTAAAGTGGATTCGCGCACGGTGCTGGATATGAACGGCGCGGATAAGCTTTTGGGCCGGGGGGATATGCTCTTTTTAAGACCAGGGGAATCCAAATTGACCCGTATCCAGGGGACCCTTGTTTCTGATAGAGAGATTGAAAGAGCTATGAGCTTCATCAAATCCCAGGCTGAGCCCGTATATGATGAGGAGATTTTGAAGGAGCAGCAAAAGTCCTCTTTGGCCAGCGGTGAAAAAGACGAACTTTTCGATCAGGCCGTGAGGACCATTATGGAAAGTAATCAGGCCTCTGTCTCCATCCTTCAAAGACGCCTGCGTTTGGGTTACACGCGGGCAGCGCGCATTATCGATACCATGGAGCAGGAAGGCCTTGTCGGTCCGTTTGAAGGCAGTAAGCCACGCAAGATCCTGGTGGACCGGGAAGCTTGGCTTGAGAATGAAAAAGCCTTGATGCGAGAGAAAGATAAGGTCGAATAGGTATGGGTCATTCAGGCTCAGAACTCAAAAAGATTCGCCTGGGAAAAGGGATTCGTCTGGAAGAGGTCCATAAAAAGACCAAGATCCATATCAATATATTGAAGGCTATCGAAGGAGATGGCCTGACTAATCTCAACCCTGTTTATCTAAAAGGTTTTATAAAGATATATTGCAATTTTCTCGGCGTAGACCCAAAGGAATATTCGCTCGAACCACCTAAAGAAAGAAAGCCTCAGCCAGAACCCAGCGTTGTACCAGCCAAAGAAAAGGGAAAGCCTCAGCAGAAACCTAAGCCAAAACCCAAGGATAAAGCCCGGCAGGAATATCAGGAGAAACCTCAACCAAAAGCCGCCCCGCCCAAGTCCCAACCGAAAACTCAACAGCAGCTTCCGCAGGAGGCTCAGGAGAAGTTTGATGGCCTATTTATTGATTCCCTGTTTAAACAGATTACTACTTTTTTGGAAAAAACCTTTGAAAAATTGAAGGGTATTAAGGCTCATGCTCAAACCATTAAAAGGGCCACAGTCCTTATCATCGGCCTGTTGCTCGTGGCTTTTGTTTTCTTTAACCTGGGTAAGTTTATATCTTCTAAACGAAATGCCTATGTGGCGCTTAGGAAAGGCGCACCTCAGAAGACCCAGATACCGTCTGTGCCCAAGGCCGCTCAACAAGCTACTCCCAGGCCTGCTATAAAAAGTACGGCCGAACCTGTTCAGAAGGCGTCTCAAGAGAAAACCTTAAGTATAAGACTGGGCTTAAGGACCAAAGAGAATTGTTGGGTTTTCGTTAAAGTGGACGGAAAAGTCGTATTCCAAAGGACGATCGAGAAAGGCCGATTCGAAAGTTGGCAGGCCAAAGAAAAAATCGAGCTTTCTGTGGGCAATGCCGCAGCTGTGGAACTTGAGGTTAATGGCCAGTTGTTTTCGAATCTTGGCAGAAGGGGTCAGGTGCTGAAGAATATTCAGATTACGAAAGACGGCCTCCAAATCAAAAGATGAAAAAGAAGCAAAGAATAGGTATTTTAAGTCTGGGTTGTCCCAGGAACGTGGTGGATTCGGAAAATATTCTCGGAAGGCTGCGTCAGAAAGGACATCGAATCGTTGACATGGAGAAGGCGGACGTAGCCATTATCAATACGTGTGCTTTTATAGAGGAAGCCAGGCAGGAATCTGTAGAATCCATTTTGGACCTGGTCGAGTTGAAAAAAGAAGGAAGGTTAAAAAAGATTATCGTCTACGGCTGCCTGCCGCAGCGCTACAGGTCTATTTTAGGACAGGAGCTTCCGGAGTGCGATGCCTTTGTCGGCAGTGTAACTCTTAATCATAGCCTGGAAAGATTTCCTATCACTCCCAGACATTACGCGTATCTGAAGATTTGCGAAGGGTGCATCAACCACTGCAGCTTTTGCGCCATTCCTAAAATAAAAGGAAAGTTCAGCAGCCTGGATAAGGAGACACTCCTTCGCCAAGTAGAAATTCTTAACCAGCAGGCTGTATCAGAAATAAACTGCATCGGCCAGGATATCACGGCTTACGGAATGGATCTGTATGGTGTGACGAAACTCGCTGAAATCCTAAGGGAGATCACTAAGAGGATGAAGAACGTTCGGTGGTTGAGACTCCTATACTTATATCCCAGCCGGCTGACCGACGATGTGTTAAAGGTAATCAGGGATGAGCCGAAGATCTGTAAATATATCGATGTGCCTATCCAGCATATCAATGACCGCTTACTGAAACTGATGCATCGAGGTACAAGAAAGAAAGACTTGATCAGGCTTATGGATAAAATAAGGAAGATGATTCCCAAAGTAGCCATGCGTACCTCTGTTATCGTCGGATTCCCATCGGAGACACAAAAAGAATTTAAAGAATTACTTTCTTTTTTACAAGACGTACGTTTCGAGCGGTTGGGGGCATTTATCTATTCCAGGGAAGAAGATACTTTGGCCTATCTTTTTAAAGGGCAAATCCCTGAGAAGGCAAAAATGGAACGTCTGAATGAAGTGATGTCCTGTCAGCAGAAGATTGCTGCTTCAGTCAATGCTGGGGCACTCGGTGAGACCTTGGAGGTTTTAATCGACGCAAAAGAAAAAGACTGCTATTTAGGCCGGACACAATTTGACGCCCCTGAGGTGGATGGGCAGGTCTTTGTAAAGTCGGATCGAAGCCTTAAACCAGGAGATTTCGTCAATGTCAAGATTACCGATACCCTGGAGTATGATTTAGTGGGAGAAACATGAATATAGCCAACAAACTGACGGTGTTAAGGATTATTTTAACCTTCATCTTTATGTTTTTTCTGTTTTGCCACGGCCTTTGGGCAAAGGTGGCCAGTTTCGCTATTTTCATATTTGCCGCCCTTTCGGATTTTCTGGATGGGAGGATCGCCCACAGGAGGAATATGGTCACGGATTTCGGAAAATTGATGGACCCCATCGCGGATAAGATCCTGGTGCTGGCGGCATTTGCGGCTTTCGTACAGATGCAGTTGATTGACGCCTGGATGTTTGTCATCATCGTCTCGCGCGAGATACTGATCACTTCTTTAAGGCTGTTTGCCTTGAACAAAGGCAAGGTCTTATCCGCAGCGCGCGCTGGCAAACATAAGACGCTGTCTCAGATGCTGGTTATATTCTCTATTTTAGGTTTTGTGGTAGCCAAGGAAGTGATGAAGACCTATTTCACCTGGAATCCGGCGTGGGAAAACATTTTTCGGCAGGGCATCTATATCCTTATGCTTTTGACCGTGGGCCTTACCCTTTATTCAGGACTGTCCTATCTCTGGGAGAACCGTAAGATTATCTCCCGCTTATAATTTATCTGTCCATGGAACATTCGAATCTGAGTCAGAAAATCATTCTGGCTTTAAGCACTTTTTTTGGCGTAGGGTATCTTCCTTTCATTCCCGGAACATTCGGCAGTTGCGCTGGCCTGCTGGTATATTTTATTGTTAAAGATCATCCTGTTGTTTTTCTTTTTTCGGCCCTGGTCTGCATCGTGGTCGGTTTATGCGTTTGCGGACGCGCTGAAAAGGTGCTGGGTGCCAAAGACGCCAAGCAGATCGTTATAGACGAAGTCAGCGGAATGCTGGTCGCTCTTTTGTGTCTGCCTTACGATATCAGGTTAGTCTTCATTACCTTTATTTTATTTAGGATCTTGGATACATTCAAGCCTTATCCAGCTCATAGATTCCAGGCCTTTAAGGGAGGGTTGGGGGTGATGAGCGATGACCTGATCGCGGGATTCTACACCAACATGGTCGTTCAGGTCGCCTTGAGACTGACTGTTTTGAGGACTTCATAGGCAGGGCCTTTTGGCGTGAGAGTACTTTTAAAGAGAGTCAGCTTGGTAACTGCGAATTCCTTTCCTTCCAGAGAGCCAATCTTTGTTAAATCGTTTATCAATTTATCCTTGCAAAGATTTGATCTTACGCGTCCGATGGTAATGTGAGAGGAGAAGGGTCTTTTCTCTTTAGGGATCCCGAAGATAGAAACCCCTTCTTCCAGAGCCCGCGCTATCTCTTTCGTTTCACTCTCGCCTTTCTCAACACCCACCCAGATGACTCGGGGGAAATTCATCTTCGGAAAAGCTCCGACAGTCGAAAGGCTCATCTGGAAGCTTTTTTTGCTAAGGCCGACCTCATCTAAAACCCTGGTAATTTTGGCCAGCTGCTCCTCGTTAATCTCACCCAGAAACTTTAGCGTTAAATGAATATTATGGGGTTGGACCCATTTCACATCTGCCTGGGATTGTTTGAGCCGGTCTTGCAGCCTAGCAAGAGATTCTCTGACTTCTTCTGGTAGTTCAATGGCAATAAAAGTTCGCATAATTATAAGTTAGCGGGTCCTGTCTCGAGTTTTTCTCGCGCAAAGACACTTAGGAAATGTCCTGGCGAATTGCTCGCTCAGGTCGCTTTTGCTCTCGCTTCTGCTCGGGCACGCAAGAGGTCTTTCGCATTTTCGGCGTCCGAGTAACTCGCTCCTCGCGCTCTCGCTCGTCGCTCAGACACCCTCGGCCGTCCCAGTGTTGTCGCTTCGCTCCACTGCGATTCCCTCAAATGCTCAAGCTCCTCTTGCTAAAAGCTCCATTCGCTCGCAATCTCGCCAGGACATTTCTTAAGCCTACTCGAAGATTTTGAGCGAAATATGATTTGAAACAAATTTTGTGGGTGACTTGGACTGATTTCGAGCGGGGCTCAGGAGGCAAGGAGCGGGCACGGTTCCCCCGCTAACACGAAAGCCTGGGAGAGCGACGCAGCCGAGACGAGTGAAGTTTTGCCGCGCTGGGGCAAAACGAACGTCCCCGCGAGAAACAGTCCAAGGCAGGACCCACAAAATCTGTTGCCACTGAGCGAGAAGACTGCCAGGTTCATTTAAGACTACGTATCAAAGAATTCTTTGAGTAATTCCAAAGCTTTTAGGGTTGATTTATTTCTTATGGTCGTTCGGCTGCCGGTAAAATGGAATTTTTTGCTGATTGTCTTATCTTTACCACTTACAGCAATAAAGACCGTGCCTACGGGTTTTTGGGGAGAGCCGCCCGTAGGTCCGGCAATGCCAGTGATACCTATGCCGAAATCTGTCTTGGTCAATCTTCTCACAGCTTTAGCCATACCTCTGGCAACATCCGTGGAAACAGAGCCTTTTAGTTCCATCATTTTAAAGGGAATACTTAAGATTCGGTGCTTCGCCTGGTTGCTGTAAGCAACCACCCCCAGCTTAAAGTACCGCGAACTGCCCGAAGAGCTGGTCAGAAGGCTAGAGAGCAGGCCGCCAGTGCAGGATTCTGCTACAGACAGACTCTTGTTATTTTTTATCAGAAACTTATGTATTTGTTTGACAGAAAGTTGCATCAATAATCTATTATAAACCCTCCTAATTATATTGACAAGACAAGTTTTTATGTTATAATCCTTTTACTAATCTTCGGGGCAAGGTGACCTGCTGACGAAAGGCAGGAATTCCTGACCGGCGGTTGAGCCCGCGACCCTCCAACACGTTCCATTATTTTAGAATAGCTTATAGCGAAAGTGGTGGTGGGAGATCTGGTAAGATTCCAGAGCCGATGGTACAGTCCAGATGAGAGAAGATTAAATCTCAATGCCCGAAGATCATCTTCGGGCTCATTTTTACAGGAGAGTCAAGATGTTTCATTCCATTCCGCAAGTTTTACAGGACCTCAAACGAGGCAAGATGGTCATTGTGGTTGATGACGAGGACCGTGAAAATGAGGGAGATCTGGTCATGTCCGCCTCTTTCATCAAGCCAGAGCACATTAATTTCATGGCTAAGTTCGGCAGGGGTCTCATCTGTGTGCCTATGGAAGAAGAACGATTGCGGCATCTGGAATTAGAGCCGATGTTGAGGAAAGAGGCAGAATCTTCTACGACAGACCCTTTTGGCACTGCCTGGATGATTTCAGTGGATGCCGCCAAAGGGATAACCACTGGTATCTCCGCTTATGACAGGGCCAGGACCATTGAGGTCTTAATAGCCACCCAGACGCAACCAGAAGATCTCATCCGGCCTGGACATATTTTCCCGCTCAAGGCAAGAAAGGGAGGAGTTTTGGTTAGGGCAGGGCATACAGAGGCAACGATTGATTTGATGAAATTGTCCGGTTTGTATCCGGCGGGGGTGATTTGTGAGATTATGAACGATGATGGAAGCATGAGCCGTCTACCCCAGCTACTCCTTTTTTCTAAGCAGCACAGCCTTTCCATGTGTTCTATTGCCGAATTGATTGAGTTTCGCAGGCGTTCGGAGAAATTGATTGAGAGGGTTGCCCAGACTTATCTTCCTACGGAGCTTGGGTCATTCAGGCTCATCCTTTATCGGGATCTAGCGAATCTCAAAGTCCACATAGCTTTGGTGATGGGAGATACGGATGAGAAGGCTGTGTTGGTACGCGTGCATTCAGAGTGTCTGACCGGAGACGTATTCGGATCTTTACGTTGCGATTGCGGCAGACAGCTTGCTGAGGCCATGAGGATAATCGCAAAAGAGAAAAAGGGGATTATCCTTTATATGAACCAGGAGGGACGGGGTATTGGCCTTGTGGATAAAATCAAGGCATATGGGTTACAGGATAAGGGCATGGATACGGTTGAGGCTAATGAGGCCCTGGGCCACCGGGCAGACCTTAGGGACTACGGTATCGGTGCACAGATCCTTGTTGACCTAGGGGTCAAGTTTATCAGGCTTCTGACGAACAACCCCCGTAAGATCGTGGGGTTAGAAGGATATGGCCTGCGTGTCATCGAACGCATTCCTCTGGAGATTCAGCCTAATCCTTTAAATTACAGGTATCTTAAGACGAAAAAAGAAAAGCTGGGACACGATTTGAACATCGATTAAGAGAGGAGGAAGGATATGGCAAAGATAATAGAAGGGACTCTGATAGCCAAGGGTAAGAAATTCGGTATTCTGGCTTCGCGTTTTAATGATTTTGTTACAAAGGAGCTGGTTGCTGGTTGTACCGACACGCTCGTCAGGCATGGGGCGGCGGATAATGATATCACGGTGATTTGGGTGCCGGGGGCATTTGAAATACCAAGTGTTGCTTCCAGGTTAGCCCGAGACAAATCTTACGATGCCCTCATCTGTTTAGGGACTGTCATTAGAGGGGCAACCCCGCATTTTGACTACATTGCTTCAGAGGTCGCAAAAGGCGTAGCCAAAGTTTCCCAGGAATCAGGAAGTGCCGTTATCTTTGGGGTTATTACGGCCGACACAATCGAACAGGCCATTGAGCGCGCCGGGACAAAAGACGGCAATAAAGGCAGAGACGCTGCCTTATCAGCCATTGAAATGACCAATTTGTTTTCACAGCTGAAATAACAGAGGACACGTTAATTTCGTTTTGTTAGTTAATATCGTTATTTTCGTTTCAACGAAAATAACGAATCCAACGGATATGCGCCGACGAACACGAGCCAGAGAATTCGCCTTACAGATTCTGTATCAGACGGATATCGCACATGACGCCTTTGATGCGGCCTTGGATAGTTTTTGGCAGGCGCATGCGGATAAGGCTGTGGCATCGGACCTGAAAGATTTCACCACGGAACTGGTGAGAGGCGTTACGCAAAATTTAAAAGTTATTGATGAGAAAATCTCTTCTTTCGCAGCAAATTGGCAATTGGAACGCATGGCAGTGGTCGACAGGAACATATTGAGGATGGGCTGTTTTGAACTCCTGTTTCGTGACGATATCCCTCCCAAGGTCTCCATTAATGAGGCTGTCGAACTTGCCAAGAAATATTCCGATACTGAAGCGGGCAAATTCGTTAATGCCATATTGGATAAGATAAGGATTGAGAAGGGCAAATAACAACACCCGTCCTTAAGAGTCATGAAATTCGCAGATCTCCATTTACATACCGTTTATTCCGATGGTACCTACACGCCTGGACAGTTGGTTCTTGAGAGCCAAAAGGCTGGTCTTTCGGCTATTGCTGTGGTTGATCATGATACGGTGGAAGGAATTCTGCCTGTCATGGAAGCAGCGAGGAGTGAGGATCTGGAAGTTTTACCAGGCATAGAGTTGAGTTCCGAGTATGGGGACAACGAGGTCCACATCTTAGGTTACCTGCTGGATTATCAAAATAAAGAACTAAAGGCACGATTGGATGTTTTGAAGAAGACTCGTTTTGAGCGTATTTATAAAATAACGGATAAGTTGAAAGCCATGGGCGTCAGGCTTAATCCTGAGGTAGTGTTTGATATCGCTGGCAAAGGAACGGTAGGAAGATTGCATGTGGCAAGGGCTATGGTCAAAGAGGCAATGGTGGAGAGTGTGTTTGAAGCCTTCCAGAAATATATCGGAGACAGGTGCCCTGCCTATGTCCTCGGTTTTAAGTTCTCACCGCAGGAAGCGATCAAATTGATTACCGACACAGGCGGCATTCCCGTATTGGCCCACCCCTACACGATCCCCGACGATAGAATTATCTTAAAGTTTATCGAATACGGACTCATGGGTTTGGAGGTGTATTATCCCGAGCACTCTCAATCGATGATTAACTTTTACCTTGAGCTGGCCAGGAATAACAATTTGCTGGTGACCGGTGGCTCGGATTGCCACGGAAATGCCAAGTCCGAAATCAAGATCGGCTCTTTGCGGATTCCTTATGAGTTGGTAGAGAAATTGAAAGAAGCAAAATTTAGTAAGGATAAATGACAGAATTTAAATCCCAATTTCCAAATCCCAAATCCCAAACAAATCCCAAATCCAAAATCCCAATTTCCGAAACTTATCTGCCTGGAATTTAGAACATTGGAATTTGGTGCTTATTTGGAATTTGGTGCTTGTTGATTGGAATTTCAGGCTTAATTTTGGAACATGAAAAAAAATCATGAATATTACATGAGTATCGCCAAGAGGCTGGCCCTAAAGGCAAAGGGGCGGACTTCTCCTAATCCTATGGTGGGCGCGTTGGTTGTTAAAAGGGGCAGGATCGTAGGTCGAGGCTACCATAAAAAATGCGGCCTAGCTCATGCCGAGGTAGAGGCCCTCGATGCAGCAGGAACGCTTTCGAAAGGTGCGAGCCTCTATGTGACCTTAGAGCCTTGCACGCATTTCGGTAAAACCCCCCCCTGCGTGGATAGGATTATTAAGAGCGGAATCAGCGAGGTGATTGTGGGCATGCTGGATCCCAACCCCTTAAATAACGGCAAGGGTATACATATTCTTAGACAGAACAAGATAAAGGTTCTTGTAGGGGTCTTGGAAGAGGACCTGCGCAAGCTCAACGAGGTCTTTATCAAATACATAACGAAAAAAATACCTTTTGTGACAGTCAAAGTGGCCGAATCCTTAGACGGTAAGATTGCGACTTCGCGAGGTGATTCTAAATGGATTACTTCGGATAAATCGCGCTTCCATGCGCATCGCCTGCGCCAAGATTATGATGCGGTTATGGTTGGTGTCAATACCGTTTTAAGGGATAATCCCAGACTGGATGCCTGGTTTTCCTCAAGACAGCCCATGAAGATCATTGTGGATAGCCAGCTGAGCACTCCTCGAGATGCTAACGTGTTTGCAGCAAAAAGTAAGCCGATTGTCGTCACGCTATCCAGCCGGCCTGGTCAGGAGACCGAGAATAGAAAGATGCTTTCCGAGAAGGCAAGGATCTTAGAGGTGAAAGAAAAGGAAGGGCAGGTGAATCTTAGAGATATGATGAAGAAGTTGGCGCGCCTTGAGATAACCAGTATTTTAGTCGAGGGTGGCGGGACTTTAATCGGTTCGTTGTTTGATGAGGTCTTGGTAGACAAGGTCATTTTCTTTATAAGCCCTAAGATTATCGGTGGAAAAGAAGCCATCAGTTCGGTAATGGGTAAAGGTATCGCTCGGATTGAGCAGGCGATAAAATTAAAGGACGTCCGATGGAGGAGGTCCGGAGAAGATTTTCTCATAGAAGGTTACGTTAAGTAAAGCCAAAAATGTTCACCGGAATTATTGAAGAATTAGGCGAAGTAAAAAGTATCTTGCCGCGTAGCTTTGCCACTCTCATTAAAATAAAAACAAAGAAAGTGCAAGAGGATATTAAGACAGGCGACAGTCTATCGGTTAACGGTGTGTGCCTCACTCTGATAAAAAAGGAATCGGATGCCTTGACTTTTGAAGTTATCCCCGAGACTCTGAAAGTCACGAATCTTAAGGTTTTGAAGGTCTCTGATAAGGTCAATCTTGAGCGGAGTCTAAAGTTGGGGGATAGACTATCCGGCCATTTCGTCACAGGGCATGTGGATTGCCTGGGCACCATCCGCAGGAAAAATTATGTAAACAATAACCTTAAGTATGAGATCGCCGTTCCTCCTGAATTTATGAATTATATCCTACCCAAGGGCTCTGTGGCGGTGGACGGCATCAGCCTTACAATTGCTAATATTAAAGCCAACACTTTTGATGTCTTTGTTATCCCGCATACGCTGGAAAACACCACGTTAAGATTCAAAGATCCTTCCGATAAAGTCAATATCGAATTCGATATTCTTGCCAAAAAAGTCTAATGGATGCACTATCAAATCGTTGCGTGCCTATTCATTTTCTGTTATACTAATACGATATGCCTGGGCTATTTATCGGAACTAGCGGATGGAATTATCCGCATTGGGGTAAGGGTGTTTTTTACCCTAAGGGCATTGCAAAAGTCAAGTGGCTTGAATACTACGCGCAATTCTTCAATTCTGTTGAGTTAAACGTCACCTTCTATCGACTGCTTCCGGAAAAGAATTTTAAGGAATGGTATATGAGGACGCCCGCAGATTTTCATTTCGTGGCTAAGGGCTCCAGGTTTATCACCCATATAAAAAGATTAAAAGACGTAAGAAGTGAAGTGAAGATGTTTGTTGAGCGCGTCTTGAATCTAAAAAAGAAGTTAGGTTGTCTCTTATGGCAATTGCCGCCGGCCTTCAAAAAAGACCTCAGACGCCTGGAATCATTACTTGAATTACTCAAGAGTTCGCATGTCCGCCAGGCCTTTGAGTTCAGGAATATTTCCTGGTTTGACCAGGAAGTCTACGACCTGTTGAGACGATATAATGCCTGTTTATGCATAGCGCATTCTGGGAGCCGTTTTCCTTGTGAAAAAGAAATGACCGCTGACTTCACGTATCTTAGGTTCCACGGAGAAGGAGCGCTTTATAGTTCACGTTATTCCGATAGAGAATTAAAAGAATGGGCGGCAGTGGCGAAAAAGCATAGACAAAAAGATGTCTTCGCGTTCTTTAATAATGATGCCTACGGTTACGCTGTAGAGAATGCTTCAAGGTTTAGGGAACTATTGGAAAAATAGCGCAGAGACCGCCGTGGGCAGGCACTTCGCCGGATTGCAGCGCCCGTTGCGAAAAAGACATTTTGACTTGGAACGTACTCCGGCTACGGAGGTGGCGGGAGTACGATTTTCCGATAAGTAATAGCTTGAAAATCGGGGCGTGGCTCAGTTTGGCTAGAGCGCAGCGTTCGGGACGCTGAGGTCGACAGTTCAAGTCTGTCCGCCCCGACCAAATTTGATGGAAAGACAAATCCATGTCTACTATACGGGCTACGTCCAAGGCGTAGGTTTCAGGTTCACAGCAGAAAGCCTGGCCCAAAGTCTGGGTGTAAAAGGATGGGTCAAGAATTTAGGCGATGGTAGAGTGGAGATTGAGGCTGAAGCAGAGGAGGGCGTTCTGAAAGATTTCTTGGAGAGAATCCGTAAGTATTTTTCCCGCTATATCCAAGATGAGGACGTGGACTGGAAGGATTCCTCCGGAAAGTTTAAGGACTTTGGGATAAGGTTCTAGTCCTCCTGCGCCCTTTAAATAGTCAAGGATTAGCCTTGACGGGCTTTGGAGGATTTCGCTGTACTTTTTTATAATGTGCTCCATGCGTTATGGGATTTTTTCCGATATCCATTCCAATGAGGAGGCACTCGAGGCAGTTCTGGAGGCCTTAGGAAAAGAGGAGATTGACCATTATCTGTGCGCTGGCGACCTAGTGGGTTATGCGGCGAACCCCAACGAATGCATTGAGAGAGTTTTCAGCATAAAACCGGTTATCGTGGCCGGCAATCACGACTGGGGGGCCGTACAGTTATTTTCGACC
>Ga0209427_10003964_pt1 | contig 17226 bp, 14 predicted proteins | sample DeeMarSWOR136_30_FD_187465 | JGI IMG/M metagenome (GOLD analysis project Ga0209427, IMG submission 187465) | Marine sediment microbial communities from White Oak River estuary, North Carolina - WOR-1-36_30 (SPAdes) (version 2) | ecosystem: Environmental > Aquatic > Marine > Intertidal zone >...
GTGACTTAGGCAGCCGACTGCTGGCGACTCAAATGTCACGAGCCAAAGGGTCATCTCATCCTTCGCCTCGGGGACAGGGGCGCAATATACCATGGCGGCCAGGTGGGGAATACCAACCTCGAAGCCTGATCACCCTCGATGGGTACCCCAGTTCCCCTCAAGATTACCCTCAAGAACAACGGAATTCCCCCAGAAGATCAGGTAACTACAGGATAAAATAATATATTGACAGAGCTAATGTTATAGTATATTAAGAAAAGCAGTAGATCTTTTCGGGGCTATGGTTCCGAAAAAATAAAGAAAGGAGGGCAAAACGGAAAGATAATCATTTAAAAACGAAAGGAGGTAGGCTGGAATGAAAAGATTAATGTTATGTGGACTGGTCTTTATCTTTGCAGCAACTATCCTTATGGCTGGTCCGAAAATCGTGTCGGCAGATCCGGGGGAAAAAACATTAAAAATAGGTTGTTTGGAGAACTTTGAATTCCCACTCGGGATGGATTGTGTGAATGAGTTGAAGGCTATTGTCCCTGTATACAATAAAAAGGGTGGGCTGGTTATCAAGGGAGAAAGGTACAATATTGACGTAATTACATATAACAGTAAATTCGATACTCCAACAGCGAAAGCTGCCGTAGAGAGGTTGATTTACCGAGATAAGGTTAAATTTATAATTGGTGACGAAACCACAGACGCCTGGCTTCCCGTTACTGAATCCAATAAGGTTCTGGTAGTGGCTACTTCCCCTTCCCCTGCGATTCTCAATCCCAAACTCAAATATGTTTTCCAGGCATCGTCGCTACACACGAATCCGCCTTCAGTATGGGGGTGGTTTACAGAGAAGTACCCCGGTATGAAGACTGTTGTTGCTGCATTTACAGATGATTTGAAAGGTCATGCTGAGGCCAATCATTTGGAGCACTTATGTAAAACCTTTGGACAGAAGTTACTAGACGTAATATTCTATGCGCCTGACACGACAGATTTTAGTGCTATTGCCACCAGGCTGGCGAAGCTAAATCCAGACGTTTATACTACCTGTGCTGGCGGACCGGTACAGGACTCTCTTTCAATGAAGGCAATGAAAGAGTCTGGTTGGAAAGGGCAAATATTTCTCTATGTTGCGCTCAGTCCAGAAGCCATAGGTAAGGTAATTTCCCTGGACATGGTGGAGGGAATGATGGCTGTTATGCTCGGTACAGAATTGGACCCCCCCCCACCAGTTGCCAAGGAAATGAAGGATGCCTATATAGCCAAACATGGAAAATGGCCTACTCCGGTGATTTTACACATAAATGCGTGGTATTGCCTGATGGCGGCTTTAGAACAAGCCCAAAGCCTTGACCCGGACAAGGTTGCCGCTGTAATTGGTAATGGTATGAAATTTGAGACACCACAGGCACCGGCCATGATGATTAGCCGTCCGGATCTGGGGAATCCCAAAACCGTTGATGCCCTCTATGAGGCCTATATCGGGAGAGTAAGGGGGGGGAAAGCTGAGCTGATTGATACAATATCTTTAGAGCTGGCGTTTGATTATGTCAAAAAGTCCCGTGGCCGTTAGCCTGGCAAAAAGACAATAGGTATTGTTTTCCAACAACAGCGGTGTGCTGCTTTCTACAAGGGACGGGCACATATATCTGATAATGAACTGCGCAAGGCACCTCGAGGGCCATAGATGCCTCGGGGTGCCTTGTCAATAATTAGAGTGGAGCATGTATGGGAACCGTGTTAATACAGTTAGTCGTAGATGGGCTGGCAATGGGAATGGTCTATGTGCTGTTAGCCTCCGGGTTTAATTTAGTTATAGGCATTTCTAGGATATTGTTTATTGCTTATGCTCAATTCTATATGCTGGGTGCTTATATTCTCTGGGGTCTCATGGTTCCGTTGAAATTCCCCTTCCCTATTGCTTTATGCGCGGCAACGTTAGCTCCAGCTATACTGGGAGGAATAATTTATTTGGTTATTTTCCAATATATTCAATATAAGGAGCAACAGTTTTTAACAAACATAGTAGCCGCCATAGGTTTAATGATGCTGATGGCCCAAGGGGCCTTTTTCGTTTTTGGAACGGAGTCGAGGGGCATGGCATCGGTATTTGCCGGTATGGTCGATATTGTTGGAATTAGAATTTCTGTTGAGAAGGTGTGGCTAATTGGGCTCACTTTTGCAGTACTCATAGGCCTACACCTTCTCCTTCAAAAGACGAGAATTGGCCGAGCAATGCGTGCTGTTTCATATAGCGCAGATGTTGCTGCTTTACAGGGCGTAAACTCTAATATGGTCTATTTTGCCACCATGGTAGTCGGCTGTGCCCTTGCTGGCTTTGCCGGGGGGATTATGGCCCCGGTGTTTGCCGTTTCTCCCACGATGGGGAACGTAATTTTACTTATCATCTTAGTAGTAATGCTCGGCGGGGTTGGTAGCATGCCTGGTGCTATTCTGGCCGGATTGATACTGGGCCTTACCTTGAGCTTTGGGCAGTATTTTGGCAGCGACATTGGAGCTTACATCGGCGCTAGAGGAAGTGGTGGCGGCCTGGCACAGATATTTTTCTTCGCTGTTATTGGAATTATTCTTTTTTTTAGGCCGGGTGGTTTGCTTGGACAACCTATGGAAGAAATACCACTTTAATCAGATAAGTATGCGCTTTATAAAGTTAATTAGTCTGATCATTTTGGTAGTAATCCTGGCCGTAGTGCCATTGGTAGTGCATAATCCCTATTATATGCACCTACTGATTATGGTGGGGATTAACTCCGTACTTGCCATGACTTTCATTTTGATGCTTAGGACGGGGTTGATTAGTCTAGCCATCGCTGCTTTCTGGGGGATAGGGGCTTATGCCTCGGCTTTGCTATCAATGAGACTGAGCCTATCTTTCTGGCTTGCTTTGCCCGCCTCTGCTATAATATCAGGGATTTTTGCTTTCTTTATTGGCTATCTTTTGGTCAAGCAAGGTGGGTTCGGCTTTATTATACAGACTCTGGCGATCGGTTTTATAATAGTCCTTGTATTCGGTACTTTTGATGTATTTGGTGGATATGTAGGGATCGTAGGCATTCCCCCTCCAGATCCTATTCGTATACCCTTTCTTGCATCGATACACTTTATCTCGAAAACACCTTATTACTATTTAATGTTGTTTTTATTATTGATCGTGGTACTTGCTTTTTCCGCCTTTTATGCGGCTTGGACAGGTAGAGCCTGGAGAGCAATCGGCCTAAGTCCTCGCTTAGCAGAGTCACTGGGTGTAGATCTATTTAGATATAGACTGCTGGCATTTGTAATTGCTTCTACCGCCGCCGGATTAATGGGGAGTTTTTATACCCACTACTTTCAGGCCATCGTGCCTGCTACATTTGGTCCTTTTAAGACAATTTATGTTCACGTATACGCCATCTTGGGCGGGATAGGTTTCCCTATTTTAGGTCCAGTAGTTGGCTCGCTTATCATGACTATTGTCCCTGAGATTCTGCGTGTTACTGAGGCTGCTGAGCCGATATTTACTGGTCTCCTAATAATATTGTTAATAATGTTCTTACCTAATGGCCTTTTGGGTTTATCAAGTTCATGGCAACGCGCTGCGCATCCTTCCGAAAACCTAGCTAAGGTAGGCAGGTGGATTAAAACCTCCTTGCCTGCCAGCATATCGAATCATCAAAACAGGAAATGAGTATAATGCTTGAAGTAAAGAAACTGAGTAAATATTTTGGCGGTCTAGCCGCCATTCGTGAATTGGACCTTGGTGTTGTTGAATCAGAGATACTTGGGCTGATAGGTCCCAATGGGGCGGGGAAGACTACATTGTTTAATGTAATTAGTGGCTTCTTCCCACCTACTAGTGGTAAGGTCATATTTGATGGTCGGGACATAACCGGGTTGAAAGCCCACGAAATCGCGCAATTGGGGATAAGCCGAACTTTTCAAGCGTCAACCTTATTTATGAAGATTTCAGTTCTTGATAACGTATTTACCGGGTACCACATGAGCTATAAAACACCTATATGGAAGAGATTGCTACGTAGGCCTTCTGCCCTTAAAGAGGAAGAGATGTTGAGAAAAAGGGCTGTGGAAATAATAGGGTTTATGGGTATGGCGTCACTAAAAGATGAGCTAGCAATAAATCTACCTCACGGGTATCAGAGAATTCTCGGTGTCTGCATGGCCTTAGCCACTAATCCTAAGCTGTTGCTGTTAGACGAACCGGTGACAGGTATGGTCACAGGGGAAACACAAACCATGATAGAGCTAATCAGGCAGATACGGGATAGGGGTGTCACCATCGTTGTGGTTGAACATGACATGAAGGCAGTTATGAATTTATGTGATAGGATAGCCGTGTTAAACTACGGGCGAAAGATTGCTGAGGGACAACCTGAGGAGATAAAAAAGAACAAAGAGGTGGTTGAGGCTTATCTCGGGAAAGAGGGATGAAGTGGATGTTGCTTGAAATTAAAGACCTGAGAGTACATTACGGAAGGGCAGAAGCATTAAAGGGTATTTCGCTAAGTGTTGACGAGGGAACAATAGTTGCTCTTATTGGAGCTAATGGTGCCGGTAAGACAACTACCTTAAGGACGATTTCCGGGTTAAAGGTGCCGACCTCGGGTGAAATATGGTTTCAGGCTAAGAGAATAGATGGAATACCAGCTCACGACATTGTTAAGCTGGGGATTGCTCATATCCCCGAAGGAAGGATAGTCTTTGCCCCCATGACAGTGCTAGATAATCTGAAAATGGGTGCTTATCTACGCAAAGACAGGCATCAGATAGCAAAGGACCTTGATAACATTTACGAACACTTCCCAGTCTTAAAGGAAAGGCGTTGGCAGCAGGCGGGGAGTTTAAGTGGCGGCGAGCAACAGATGCTGGCTACAGCTCGTGCCCTGATGGCTAGTCCCAAGCTGCTTTTGATGGATGAGCCGAGCATGGGGTTATCACCCATATTAGTAGAGGCGGTCGGCAATATAATTAGCGACATTAAGAAGACTGGTATAGGCATTATATTAGTAGAGCAGAATGCCCGTATGGCACTCAGTCTTGCCAATAAAGCATATATCCTGGAAGTGGGCACCATAGTTCTGGAAGGTGATGCCAAGGAACTATCCAATGATGAGAACGTAAAAAAGGCCTATTTAGGTGGCTAAGGAGGCATGGATAGAGTTGTTTCAAATCCAGATGAATACGGCACCTTAATTTTCCGTCTCAACCATTTACGGTCCTTCCCCTATTATACTTCCCTGAAAAAGCGAGTTCTTATCAAACGAACTCTGGAAGGAGGTCAATAGGATGTCAAATTACGAAGAACCACTGGGAAGAAGCACACCTGAGTGGCCGTATCCGGTACGCTATGGTAAGGAGAACGAGGTTAGTATGGACGTCCTGATCCTCGGTGGTGGCATAGCTGGGTGCCACGCGGCGATAAATGTCGCCAAGAGGGGGGCGAGGGCCATTGTTGTTGAGAAGGGCCCGGTGATAAGGAGCGGTTCCGGGGGGGCAGGGGTTGACCATTGGCACGGCGCTTGTACCAACCCATGCTCTAAGATTACTCCGGAAGATATGGTAGAGACGTTTAAAGGGTGTCGCAGTGGACTTGCCACCAGCGAATATGGCACTGGTCCCACCTCTTATATATTATTTAAGGAAAGCTATAATGCACTTCTTGATGTGGAGAAGATGGGGGTGAAGGTTAGGGATGTGGATAACGAATTTTCAGGCGCCGAGTTTAGAGACGATGAGACAAAATTAATGTTTGCCTATGATTATGAGAACAAACATATCATACGCATCCAGGGGGCACACGTCAAGCCTGCCTTATATAATGAGCTTAAACGGCTCGGTGTGGAGATCTGCGATCGTGTTATGGCTACGAGCCTTCTCACTGAAGGGGGCAAGCCAGGCTCCAGGGTTGTAGGAGCTACTGGAGTTAATGTGCGAACCGGTGAGTTCTATCTCTTTAAGGCAAAAGCTACTGTACTAACTACAGGCCCATCCCTTCGGATCTGGGCATTTTCAACAGAATTGACGGGGGCTAATGCCGCCCACGATGATCCTAACTGCGTAGGCGATGGCAATGCTATGGCGTGGCAGGCTGGAGCAGAGTTCACTCTCATGGAGGCAAGCGGGCGGTCAGGGGGTGGCTTTCGCTATCCGCCTTATGGCACTGGTAATGCCCACAATACCTGGTTTGCATGCACGATAGTTGATGCCAATGGGAAGGAGGTTCCCTGGGTTGATAGGGATGGGAGAGTGCTGAAAACAGTGTCAGAACGATATCGGCCAGCGCCCGGACAGAGAATGTTTTACCATGGTGGTCCTCTACCCCTTCCCTATGAAATCCAGGGACCACGCCTTATCCCTGACTTACCAGAGCGCATAAAGAAGGGCGAGTTTGTCCTCCCATTTTATGCTGATTTACCCAGTATGCAGGAGCACGAGCGAAGGGCGATATTTGGTCTCATGGTGGGCAATGAAGGCAAGACCCTTATCCCGATATATAGAACGTACACGCAGGCCGGGTTTGACCCTGACAGGCATATGCTTCAAGCGAACGTTTTGCCTCCCGAGGCGGCTGGAATGTACCAGCCCTGGTGGAATGGAATCGGACCGTCCCAATGGAGAGAGACCGCATTTGGGGGTGGCGGTGGAGTGGTGTTTGACTGGGACCTCAAGACCAATCTCGAAGGTCTATATGCGGCGGGGAATCAATTAGCAGGGGGTTCAAATCATCCTGGTGCAGCTACTACCGGGAGATACGCGGGCAGAAAGGCGGCCGATTATGCGTTAAAAACAGGAGAGCCCGTCATAGACAGGAAACAGGTTGAGGAAGAAAAAGTCCGTGTCTACCTCCCGGTAAACCGAAAGGATGGGATAGGGTGGAAGGAACTACAGGCCGGGCTATGTAGAATTATGCAGGACTATTGCGGCGAGTATAAGAGTGAGGAGACGCTGAAAATGGGGCTAAGATGGCTCGATAGCATTAGAGAGAGTGAAGTTGCAAAAGTTTGCGCCAGGAATCCCCATGAGTTAGCGCGCACTCTGGAATGTTTATCGCGCCTTACCGTTGGTGAAATGATTATGCATGCCTCTTTGGCACGGAAGGCAAGCAGTTCGGTTCTGGACTTCAAGAGGTTAGACTATCCTGATATGGACCCTCCGGAGTGGGAGAAATTTGTCACCATCAGGCTAGAGAATGGAGAGGTCAAGGTGGGAGAGTTGCCTATCAATTACTGGCTCTTGCCACCAAATGCTCCTACATACAAAGAGAATTATAAGCGTCATTGTGGCCTTTAAATGGCATCTGTGCCGCGACTTTGCCAATCCTTTGAAGGAGGTAAGTGATCGTGGATAAAAAAGCATATATGGTTGCCAATCCATTAACCCCGAACAATCCGGTAGAGATTGACCCAAAGCTCTGCAATGGCTGTAACACCTGTGTGGAGGTGTGCAGGACGGATGTACTTGTACCCAACCCAGAGAAGGGAAAGCCTCCCATAGTACTGTATCCCGATGAATGCTGGTTTGGTGGTTGTTGTGCTGGTCATTGCCCTGTACCAGGAGCCATAAAAATGGTGCTCCCATTGAATCAGAGAATATGCTGGAAAGATAAGCAGACCGGTGAGTACTTCCGGATTGGGATGAAAAATCCACCTCCTCCCAACACAAAGCCGCCGGTAGGCTGAAGAGGAAAACCAGGGTGTCCTGATATCTCGCATCCTAGAACCGGACGTATCATCCAAGGAGTACCGTAAAACTGGTTCCATCGATTTACACAATCATTGAAATTGATCCCCCTACCTATCTCAAATTGGGTTTCATTTGAGCTTGACAAACAACCATCAATTCCCTACACTTTTTCGCACAAAAAGCGAGTTTTATCAATTAAAGGCTATGTTAAACATATAAGGAGGATTTGAAATGCGATATGAAGCCCGTTTTGTTGTAGACACACATACCCATATAACCACATTATATAGGCCGGCGGGTAAAAAAAGTATGGAACTAGCAGCCAAAGGGCTCTGGAATGGGTTAAATGGGGAGGTTGAGCCTTTTGACAACTCTCCTCTTTGTCTTTATGACATGGATCGGTACGGCATTGACATGTGCCTTCTTAAACCAAGCATGATCGGCACGACAAACGAGGCGCAGGCGAAGCTCGTAGATAAATATCCAGACAAGTTCCGCGCATTTTGTGCCGACCAGACACTCAAGCTCAAGGTCTGGCGAGAAGAGGCGAAATGGACCCTCGATGCGGCTGCTGAAGAGGTGGAGGCAGCGCTAAAGACCGGTAAGTTCGTGGGCATCGGTGAATTTGTTCCGAGGGACACTGATCCTAAGAAGGTATATACCTTTAAGGAACGCTTGAACGAGTATCGAACGTTCGCGGAGCTAGCGAGAAAGTACGGTGTTACTTTGGATTTTCATGACTTTGCTTGGGGTTTTGAATGGGATACATACCAACTGCTATCCCGAATTTCCATGGAGTACCCTGACGTTCCCATCATCTTCTGCCATGCCGGATACTCAATAGGAAGCTATACTGAGGGAGCAGACGTTATACGAAAGGCATGCGCTATAGCAGGACGCGGTATAGTTGGGGGCGCAGGAGCAAACATTTATCTCGAGACAGGTACCTGGCCAGCCGAATACTTCGAGATTGCGTTGAAAGACCCAAACGTTGGGGTAACCCAGCTCATATGGGGAGGAGACTATGGTCACGTTCCCCAATACATCACCGCCAATCCTGGAAGGGAACCATCGAGCTTCTCGACCGCGATGAGGAAGTGGACGCCTGTACCTACCTACCAAATCGACTGGTGGGGTTGGGCCCTCCACCAGATACACAAAATCAGAGACTGGGTGACTCAGGATGAGATCAACCTTATTCTGGGAGGAAATGCAGCCAGGATTTTCAAGCTCCCAGTGCCTCATGAGCGAATGTTTCTGGATGGAAGGCCTGACATCTATGGCATCAACTGGGAGAAATCCGTGCCTTTCATTCCTAAAGAGCAGATCCGCAAACCGTAAACTACTTTTCTTCTTTTTCGCAAAATGCATTGTCCGGCTTTAGGAGCAAGGTGCAGGCTCCGTTCGCGTCGAATAATACGGTTTGCATTGATTGCAATGGCTTCGATCTGAAGTGGAAGGGCTTGTGAATCCTTTCTTCTAATAAGCCCAAAGGGCAGAGTTCCACGGGTTCTGCCCGTAGGTATCTACTAGAGGTATGAGGTTTTCCCCTTCAGACAAGGAGATATCTAATGGAGATTGGTTGTGAAAACATACATCATTCATAGGCTGATACAGGCTGTGCTTGTGCTTCTTCTGGCTACCTGCATTATTTTCTGTATCATGCGATTGCTGCCCGGAGACCCTATTCTGCTGTACCTCAGCCAGGATGACTATTCGAGGATGACCTCGGAAGAGGAGATTGCCGCACTCCGTCACCGGTTCGGGCTGGATAAGTCATTGCCAAGGCAGTATATCGACTGGATATCCGGTGTCGTTCGCGGTGACCTCGGGGACTCCATATTCTGGGGTACCACAGTGAAGGAAGAAATAGCCCGAGCTTTACCGGTAACCTTTCATTTAGGCATAATAACTTTTATCTTGGCTCAATTTATCGGTATACCAGCGGGGGTAATCTGTGCGGTAAAGCGGGGTAAGTGCTCGGATACAATATTGACCGTATTTGCAAATATAGGGATAACCGCTCCTGTTTTTTGGGTAGGTATTCTGTTTATCTATCTGTTTGGCCTTCACCTCGGTTTGCTTCCAATCCAGGGCTATACCTCCCCTTTTGAGGATTTCTGGCTGAGCACAAGAAAGATTATCATGCCAGTTTTTTGCCTACTCCTTTTTCCTGTATCTGGTACCGTGCGACAGACCCGCTCAGCCATGCTGGAGGTCATCCGTCAGGACTACATCCGAACTGCCTGGTCCAAAGGTTTGACAGAGCGCACCATAATAATGAGACATGCCGTGAAAAATGGCATCATCCCGGTGGTAACCCTGGCAGGCATGGGCATCCCCATGATCTTGGGAGGCCAGGTGCTCATCGAGACTGTATTTAATATTCCCGGCATGGGCAGGTTGGCAGTGGACGCACTCTTCAGCCAGGACTATGCAATTGTACAGGGGGTTGCTTTAGTAATGAGTACAATTGTGGTGCTTTCCAACCTTACTGTTGATATTTCCTACGGTTGGCTTGATCCCAGGGTACGGTATGGATAAGGAGACGTGAACTATGTCAGCACAGAACGAAATGTATACACAAAATTTTGAGGAGGTGGCACCCCGCGTCAGTTGGGTTAAACGCTTCGTCAGGGTGTTCTTCGGCCGGGGGGTGGTTGTGTTCGGTCTTGTTGTCATTGTGACCCTCTTAATAACGGCCGTTTTTGCCCCCGCAATCGCTCCATATGACCCCTATGAACAACGGTTGGATAATGTATTAAGTAAACCTAGCTGGGAGCATTTCTTAGGCACTGACACCCTTGGCAGAGATACGCTAAGCCGCATAATCTACGGCTCGCGAACTTCGTTAATAGTCGGTATCGTAGCAATTTGCATAGCCGCCACCATCGGCATGTTGCTGGGACTTATTGCCGGATACTTTGGCCGTATGACCTACACGATTATCATGAGGTTAATAGACGCGCTTATGACCTTCCCTATGATATTATTGGCCCTCACCATCGCGTCTGTACTCGGGACTGGGCTTAGAAATATTGTAATCGCCCTCGGTATTAGCCTGGTACCTCCCTACGCCAGGTTAATGTGTGGGCAGGCTCTCTCAATCAAGGAAAATGATTATGTTACTGCCTCGCATGCTATAGGAGCCAGTAATCTGCGTATTATGTTTCGGCATGTCGCCCCGAACTGCTTTCCGCCGCTCATAGTGCTAATGACTATGATGATGGGAGGTGCTATCCTGGCTGAATCCGGCCTCAGTTTCTTAGGTATCGGCGTAAAACCGCCCATGGCCGCCTGGGGCGATATGGTTGCCGAGGGCTATCGGTATCTCCTAACGACTCCGGTGCTCTCTTTTGCTCCCGGATTGGCTATCATGCTGGTGGTATTTGCCTTTAACATGGTGGGGGACGGCCTGAGAGATGCGCTTGACCCCAGGCTCAGGGGTACATTATAGGATAGGCGCTTAAACATTCAACCAGAGTATTTAAGGGAGGTTGACGAAGAACCCTTTTAAGGCTATGCAGTTGATAAGCCCGGCCCTGAGAAACCTCCTTGTCTCGGACATACTGATTCACTTTTGCGAGCAGTTACCGTATGAATTCGTGGTAGTGTGGTGTATGAAGATCATTACCTTGCAAGTTCATAACTCACCATTGTGGGGGCATAATACCCCTCTTTGAGGGGCGGATAAGGTGGATGCTCCCAGTTATACATAGAGAGGGCCGCTTTATAAATCCCATAGAACATCTCCACACGTTTTACAATGATACAGCGGTTTCTGGAAGCACAGCAGCCTTGATGTGTGGATATGATTTCTTCAGTAGTGGTCTAGAGGAAGTAGTAATGATGAAACAACCATTTCCCCCTAATATAAGACAATCTTCGAGAAAGGAGAATTACCTTGTCGGTAGAAAATACAGTTAAAACTGACGTTTTGGTTATCGGGGGAGGCATGGCGGGTATGTTTGCGGCAATCAAAGCCAAAGAGCAGAACGCCGATGTAACCCTCGTGGATAAGGGTTATGCCGGCAAATCAGGCTCTAGTCCATATGCCTTCTGGTATGCGGTATTCAACCCTGAGTGGGGGCACGACCTGAACGCATGGATGAATCACGTCAACATAATCGGGGAGTACGTAAACAACCGTGAATGGACTGAGATCGTGTTCAAGGAATCTTATGGCAGGTACCAGGAGCTGGTTTCATGGGGGGTTGAATTTATTAAAGATGAAGATGGGAAAGTTCGTATATATCGATTCCCGGGCATAGACACGGAATCGTTCCAAGTAAAGAAGAGGGTGTTCGTGCAGGTAATAAGAGAGCAGGCAAAAAAGACTGGCGTAAGAATCATGGACAGGATCATGATGACCGACCTGCTCAAACAGGATGGAAGGATTGTGGGGGGCATGGGTGTCGCCATGGAGAGCGCGGATCTGTATGTCCTCAAGGCCAAGGCGGTAGTCATGTGTTCCGGGTGTTCCAGTTTCAAGCCGGACGGGTGGCCAGTTTCTTCTCTGACAGGCGACGGCGAGGCCATGGCATTTCGGGCAGGTGCTGAGATAACGGGTAAGGAATTCAACGAACCAAAGAGCACCAGCGCGATGCATCCCGCTCCAACAATGGGCATGCTCCTCTGGCGCAGAGATGAAAGCAGTGTTAGCACCCGACCCGACCCAGGGCCACCACAGGTGCAAGAACTCAAAGGTGTCAACGCGGAAGGTACTGAAGTATTTGGCCTCGTGGGGTCGAATTTTATCGAGTTGGAGTTTGAGGCCCATGCAGGCCGGGCGCCAATATTATCTCGTACTCCGGAGGTTCAAGAATTAATCCCGAGGGTAGGGGGTGCTGCTTCGGGGATGTCCATTCACACGGCAGAAGGTTTGTGGCCCGTAGACACAAACGGTGCCACCACGCTTGAAGGTCTTTTTGCTGCAGGTGACTCATGTGGTACAATGCAGGTAGGGGCTGTATATCCAGGCGTCGGATATGGCATATGCGGTGCATCCGTTACCGGTGCAAGGGCCGGACGGGGAGCTGCGAAGTATGCCATGCAGGCGGTTAAACCCGAGATAGATGAGAAAGAGATAACCAGGCTGAAGAAGGCCATATATGGTCCTTTGGATCGGAAAGGTGGATTCAGCCCCAGGTGGGTGACCCAGGTGCTCAGGAATACCATGATCCCCTATTTTATCATGTACGTTAAGCACGAGGAGAGGATGAAGGCTGCCCTGACGCTGGTTGAGTTTATGAGAGACCACCTTGCACCCAAGCTGACCGCCAAGGATGCGCACGAGCTGAGGTTGGCCATTGAAACGCGAAACATAATCCATAACGCCGAGATGAAGCTGAGGGCCTCGATCTTCAGGAAGGAAAGCAGGGGGACCCACTATAGGGAAGACTATCCCCGGAGGAACGACCCTGAATGGCTGGCATGGGTGACCCTAAAGCAGGAGGACGGAGAGATAAAAATCACCAAGAGACCGGTTCCAAAGAAATGGTGGCCTGACCTGTCAAAACCCTATGAGGAAATTTATCTTAACAGATTTCCCGGTGAATAACTATTATTGTCTGTTACATTGTTTGGTGAAGGCCCTTAAGCGGAAAAAAAGATCTAACTTTTTGATCACAGGGAGATAGTAAAGATGTCTATCGAGCGGATTGACCCAGAATTATGCAACGGTTGCGGGATATGTGTCAACAGTTGTCCCATGGATGTGATCAGGATGGATGAGGAAGGCAAGAAGGCTATCATTCGATATCCTGAGGACTGCATGTTGTGCGGGTGGTGCGTAGTTGACTGCCCGGAAGAGGCGGTATATATCTCGCCAGAAAAACGCTCGCCGCTCATAGTAAGCTGGGGATAGCAAGCTCTCACCGAGAATTATCCCCATCTAGATAAGGGATGAAAGCATCATTGCCAGAGAATATATTAAGGATGATAAGAAAATGTCCATTTACGAAGAACCCTTAGGGAAAAAATCGCCGAAGTGGCCCTACCCGGTAAACTACAATAAGGAAAACGAGATCACTGCAGATGTCCTTATTATTGGCGGCGGCATTGCTGGGTGCCATGCCGCGATAAATGCCGCTAAAAGGGGGGCGAAGGTCGCGGTTGTTGATAAGGCTTCAATATACAGAAGTGGTTCCGGGGGAGCGGGAGTTGACCACTGGCACGCTGCTGTTACCAACCCATGCTCTAAGATTACCCCGGAAGAAATGATGGAGATAATTAAGGGATATAGCAATGGGGTCACCAGCGAATATGGCAATGGGATCACCTTTTATATCCTATGTAGGGAAAGCTATGATGCCCTTCTTGACGTGGAGAAGATTGGGGTGAAGGTCAGGGATGTGAATGACGAATTTGTCGGTGCCGAGTTCAGGGACGAAGAGACCAAGCTGATGTTTGCCTACGACTACGAGACCAAACATTGCATACGCATTCAGGGGGCAAATGTCAAGCCTGCCCTATATAACGAGCTCAATCGGCTAAGCGTGGGACTATACGAGCATATTATGGCGACAAGCCTGCTCACCGAGGGGGGAAAGCCCGGCAACAGGGTTATTGGTGCGACAGGATTGAACGTACGAACCGGTGAGTTCTATATTTTTAAGGCACAAGCTACTGTGCTCTCCACAGCCCAGCCCGTTGGGCTCTGGATATTTTCAACGGAATTGAAAGGGCTTGCCTCCAGATTCAGTGACCCCAACTGCTCAGGAGATGGCCATGCCATGGCTTGGCAGGCCGGAGCTGAATTCACTCTGATGGAGGGAAGCATGCCAAACTCGGGTGGCTTTTGCTACCCACCTTACGGCACCGGCAATCCCCATAATAGTTGGTTTGCCTGTACCATAGTTGACGCCAACGGGAAGGAAATCCCCTGGGTTGATAAGGACGGCAGGGTGCTGAAAACGGTGTCGGAGCGATACCGCCCAGCATCCGGACAGAAATTCTTTTTACAAAATCCTCCACCCGGTACTCCCTCTGAATACTGTGGCCCGCGCCTAATTCCTGATTTACCTGATCGCATAAGGAACGGCGAGTTTGTACTCCCATTTTATGCTGATTTACCCAGTATGCCGGAGCACGAGCGAAGGGCGATATTTGGTCTCATGGTGGGACATGAAGGCAAGAGCCGTATCCCAGTCTATAATGCTTGCACAAAGGCCGGTTTCGACCCGGATAAGGATATGCTCCAGGCGAATGTTTTGCCACCTGATGCGTACTCTGTCTGGGGACCTTGGTGGCTGTCAGATGGACCGCCACAGTGGCGGGAGGCCGGATTTGTGAATAGCGGTGGCTTGGTGTTTGACTGGGACCTCAGGACCAGCCTTGAAGGCCTGTACGCGGCGGGAAATCAACTAGCCGGAGGCGGAAACCACGCGGCTGCAGCTACTACTGGCAGATATGCTGGTAGAAAGGCAACCGCTTACGCGCAAAAAGCAGGAGAGCCGGTTATAGACAGGAAACAGGTAGATGAGGAGAAGGTCCGTGTCTATGCCCCTGTGCGTCGAAAGGGTGATATAGGATGGAAGGAGTTACTGGCCGGGATTTGTAGAACTATGCAGGACTATTGTGGCGAGTATAAGAGTGAGGAAACGCTGAAGATGGGCCTGAGATGGCTCAACAGCATCAGGGAAAGCGAAGCTGCCAGGACTTACGCCAGGAACCCCCATGAGCTAGCCCGTACCCTGGAATGCCTGTCGCGCCTCACGGTTGGAGAAATGATTATGCATGCCTCTCTAGCACATAAGGCAAGCAGCTCGGCCCTGTACTTTAAAAGGATAGACTATCCGGAAATGGATCCGCCGGAATGGGAGAAATTTGTCACCATCAGGCTGGAGAGCGGAGAGGTCAAGGTTGGAGAGCTGCCTTTCAACTACTGGCTCCTGCCGCCTAATGCTCCCACTTATGAAGAGAATTATGAGCGGCATTGCGGCCTTTAAAAGGCCTATATAGCGCTATCTTACGTGGGTTTGTATTCAATACTTAGCTGACCCTTATTCTTATTCAGCCGTTTCCTAAAAGTACGTGATTCAAATCTGTGGAAGTTTGGTTATTTCCGTAGGCTTTTATTCTGGCAAATAATCATTACTTGGATTTATTTTGGCTAAAACTCCAACACCAAAATATCATAAGAAAGATTTATCATTGACACACAAGCATAATTTCCCTATGCTCCCTCCTAAAAAAGGGAGTTCTTATCGAACGGACTTTGGAAGGAGGTTACGGGGATGTCCATTTATGAAGAACCCTTAGGGAAAAAAACGCCGGAGTGGCCCTACCCGGTAAACTACGATAAGGAACACGAGATCACTACAGATGTCCTAATTATTGGCGGCGGCATAGCCGGGTGCCATGCGGCGATAAATGCTGCCAAGAGAGGCGCAAAGGTCGCTGTCGTCGATAAGGCTTCAATATACAGAAGTGGTTCCGGGGGAGCGGGAGTTGACCATTGGGGAGGTGCCTTTACCAACCCATGCTCTAAGACTACGCCTGAAGAGGCGATGGAAAGAGATGGGGGGCCATTTGGTGCGGGGCCATATTCCATTGGGCACATCCGCTACATTGCTAACAAAGAAAGCTGGGATGCGCTCCTTGACATGGAGCAGATGGGTATGAAGATCAGGGACGTGGATGACGAATTTGTTGGTGCCGATTTCAGGGACGAAGAGACCAAGCTGCTCTTTGCCTATGATTATGAAAACCCGGATTGTATCCGTGTCCAAGGGGCAAATGCCAAACCTTTCCTGTTTAATGAACTTAAACGACTGGAAGTGGAACTTTGCGAGCACATTATGGCAACAAAACTGCTCACTGAAGGCGGTAAGCAAGGCGCCAGAGTTGTAGGTGCAACGGGCATGAACGTAAGGACCGGCGAATTCTATATCTTTAAGGCAAAGGCCACCATTCTCTCCACTGCCCAGCCACTCCGGATTTGGATATTCAACACGGAATTGGTGGGTTCTAATGTCGAGCATGATGACCCTAACCTGGCCGGCGATGGCAATGCCATGGGATGGCTGGCTGGGGCGGAGCTTACCATGATGGAGAGAAGCCAAGAGTCGGCCGGTCCCTTTCGCTATCCGGCTTATGGCACCGGCAATGCCCATAATACCTGGTATCCGTGTACTATAGTTGATGCAAAGGGGAAAGAAATCCCCTGGGTTGACGGGAAAGGAAATCTGCTTAAAACGGTTGAGGAGCGAATCCGCGCAGGTGGGATGGGACCTAACGATGCAGCCCAGCTTATACCTGACCTGCCCGAGCGTATAATGAAGGGTGAATATGTCCTTCCTTTCTACGCCGATCTGCCTGGTATGCCGGAACACGAGCGGAGGGCGATATTCGGCCTCATGGTGGGCAATGAGGGCAAGACGCGTCTTGGAGTATATCATACTTACACCCAGGCAGGGTTTGACCCTGACAAGGATATGCTCCAGGCAAACGTCTTGCCTCCTCAATTGGCAGGGCAATTCGTGCCCTGGTGGGATCCAAAGAGCAAATTGGCCAGTGCCCCCCAGTGGCGGG
>Ga0209427_10003966_pt1 | contig 17224 bp, 17 predicted proteins | sample DeeMarSWOR136_30_FD_187465 | JGI IMG/M metagenome (GOLD analysis project Ga0209427, IMG submission 187465) | Marine sediment microbial communities from White Oak River estuary, North Carolina - WOR-1-36_30 (SPAdes) (version 2) | ecosystem: Environmental > Aquatic > Marine > Intertidal zone >...
GATAAAGATCTAGGCGTGCTAAAAGATAAAATCTATACACTAGAAAAAGAGCGAGATACATATTTATACACTTGGTCACATGAGGCGTGGCGTTAATACGTCGTCCTCTTAAGGAGAGACTATGACCGGAACACCAAGGCCCAATTTCTCGTTATGAGAGGTCGGGTAGAGACAAACGAGAAAAATGGACGATTCATTGATAGCATATGTAATAGGTGTAACATATAGAAACGCTGATGGAAGTAGTCGTCAAGAAATAATCGGCAATTGCAAGAAGGGAGATGAACTCATACTCCTCAGAGAACATAGCAACCCAAATGATCTAAATGCCATAAAAGTCTGTATGTTTAAGAAATTGGGGTTCCTGTCCAAATTGTTGCGACGAAAACCAGTACTACTACAGTTGGGCTATCTATCAGAATATGTGGGCTCGAGAATTGCGCCGTTAATGGATGAAGGAGTGCATGTCCGAGCTTTTGTTAATGAGATCGAGCAATCGGAAAAGGTTGAAACGAGTCAATCAGGAACCGAGATAAAAAGCGTCCAGGAGTGTTTGGTTGAAATAAGTGCAGAAAACATTAAGTGGGACACAGAAAAGAATCCCGTGCCAACCAGTAGCTAGCCACAGACGCACACGGACCCAAAGGACAAGAGTTTTAGACAGGATTTACAGGATGTCCAGGATTGGATGTAAGGATCGCTGGAAACCCCGCTACTCGGGGATCCCAAGGCTGCACCTTGGGAACAATGGGAAGCCCTGGAGCACAAGAATAAGCCTGCCCGGTAGAATCCCCCGCTGGGGGTCCGCCCCAGTTAAATAGTCTTCACACTGTTGAATTCCCCCAAAAGGGAGTTCCGCTAAAAGCAAAAATGCAGCAGGGCAAAACCTGACCGGGTAAATGGGGCGGAATTCAACTGGGCGAGCTCATTTTTGTGCCTCCCGGGCTCCCATTTTTTCAAGCGATCCTACCAATCTAGTTTCTTGAATATCTGTGTAAAGTGCTTTCCTGTCTAAATTTCGTGTTTTCTTATTTTCGTGCTTTCGTGATTCGAATAGCTCTGAGTCCTCTGAGAGCGCGGCAAGAGATAGAGAGCCTCTTAAAGTCGGTGATCAAGCCACCATTTTTAGTGGTCGTAATTGACTACAGATTTTGCCCTCCATTTTGAACCATATCAAAGAACGACATGCCTTCATCCCCATCTCGAAAACTTATGTAAAGTTCTACCAATAAGTGGAATTAAATTTCTCGTTGATAAGTATTTTCTTCTTCATTTCTGTATGGCTTGTCATTGAAGTCACCCTAACTGTCTGAAATCTCAAAAAAGTCCGAAAGTATGGAATTTGGCATTTTCTTTGCTGATTCATCACTATGTATGGATTTGAGGTATGTCTAATTAAGGAGCAACTTCTTAGAATCTGTGAATAGAAAGGCAATGAACATGAGGGACGATGAAACCTCTATCTCCTATTATGCTGCCAGAAAGATGGGAATCGTCAAAAGGGTGAAAAATGCATGGAAGAAGGAAGTATCTCGGCGCAGAGTCAGCAGAGACACCTTGGCCATATGCCTTGTGGACTGGAGGAAAGGCAATCACGAACTGATTGTTGATAAAGACATAATCAAATATGTCTCATTAAGGCTAGACCATGACAGATCTCACGCTTCATGATTATAGGGATTTTTCTGAAGAAGAACTGCAACGAATGCTGCAAGCAGAAGCGGTGAAAATATGTGGTGCGGACACGCTTGCAAAGAAAAACGTTTTATTTTCGTTTCCTGACAGCGGGGGTAGACGTTCAGGGACAGATCGGAGACGATTTTCTTACGACATACATATTCCGGAAAGACGGTGTGGCCAAGATCGAAGGAGTGGCCTGGATCGCAGAGGCGGCTTTGATCGGAGAAGAAAGAAAGAGCTATTAGCTGCCAGTAGACGACAACACTAGCTGCCAAACAGAGGACCGCAAAGCATGTAACAAGGTTATATGCCAAAAAGCTAGTCTGTGGTCCTTCTATAGCTGGACTCTTGGTTGTGCGTGAATGATTTTCAGATTTCGGGATGCCCCAAAACAAGTGCTCTGAGGGAATTCGTATGCATAAAGATCCTGGCAAGAGAAGTGAAAACAAATCCGGAGCCGTCCCTCCACAGTTGATCATTGATGAGGTCATTCAATCTATTGAGACCGTGGATAGGAAGATAGAGGAATTTTTTGCAATTCACGGCAAAGACTTGCAAATAAGTCATGATAAACGCCGCAATGATAGGAGAGGGCAATGAAGGTCAACTGTACTTCGTGCGGGTATGAAGTGAATCTGGACCACACGGGATTCGAGGATTATGTGGGCCCGGTCAAATGCTTCTGCTGCGGAGCAATGATGGAAATCAAGATTGCCGAAGGCTTTGTGTATTCGGTAAACCCTTTAGCTATCCTGGAAGACCGTGCCAGTCAAAATCCCTCAGAGAATCCGAACTATATCCCAGAGTAAATATCTTCGCCTTGTTGTAGCTTTTCTTTTCATAAATCAACGTGATTCTTCAACTGTGTCTGCAAAGGATAATCTAACATGGACAAACTCTACGTTGTGAGCGGAAAATATGAACACCTATCTTTGGGGCTAAAAGAACAGAGAACCCATATCGGACGGTCTCCGGAGAATGATATTCAAATCAAAGACAATTATGTCTCACGCAAGCATCTGGAGCTATATAGGAAAGGTGACATATATTTCATTAGAGATCTAAACAGTGCAAACGGAACCTTCTTTAATGGGAAGAAGATCGGTTCTATGGTGGAGCAGAGGGTAAAAGAAGGGGACACTATTGTTATTGGCATGACGCTTATTTGTCTTGGCGAGAGCTGTTCAGAGCAGGTCCTTTCTTTTCTTGATTCTGTCGAGCCCCGCCGAGACTACGGAGACACAAATACATTTTCTCAAAAAGAAAGGGCCGCATCCTCATGAAAAACCTGAAGAACAATTAAGGTTCTTTTAACTTTCATCCTTATCTTTAAGGTCCACTCCAATTCATCCCTGAGAAACCTGAAATGGCACATTCTTACATAAAATCAATCTAACATCTTAATATTACTATTTAATCAGCCAGTTCACTCGCCTTTCCAGCCTCCGTAGCCCCGCAAGCGGGATCTACGCTTCGCTCCGACAGGCTACTGCGGAGGACGGGCGCGCGGCTGCCCCGCGCCTTGCCGCGGGGTGCTTCACTGCTGGTGATCAGGAATGCCCTGTAAATTCTTGATTTCAGTAATCAATCCAAAATTAGAGGGTGAATTTGGGGTCTCCTAAAGGACTTGACTTCTGGGGAAAAATGTCACAAAACTGTCCCATCTTGGGATTCGGCTATTTCAATGGTCGGCTAAGCTATTGATTTTATGGGTTTGCCCCCGTAGCTCAGGTGGATAGAGCACCAGATTCCTAATCTGGGTGCCGCAGGTTCGAGTCCTGCCGGGGGCACTTTTTCGGGAAGATGCCTCTGGATCACCGCCGAGACGCTGAGGACGCTGAGAGGGCGGAAGGCAAAAAACTCCCTCTGCGATCTTTGCGACTCTGCGGTGAGCATGCATCGTAGCTACTGATTCCTATTCCAATGTCTGAATGGTTGTTGGAGATGGATTTTGAATTGACTTTGGGTACTTAGTTAAATAGAATGAAAAATTTGGATTATGGAGGACTAACTGGATATGTACGCGGTTATAGAATCCGGTGGAAAGCAGCACCGAGTTTCCACGGGTGATGAGGTGATGGTGGAAAAATTGGCAGGTGAAGTGGGCGAGACCATCTCCTTTGACAAGGTGCTTTTGACTTCTGACGGAGAGACGGTAAATGTGGGTAAGCCCTATCTTGAGGGCAGCAAGGTTGTGGGGCGTATCACACGCCACGATAAACACAAGAAAATTGTGGTCTTCAAGTATAAGAGGAGGAAGGGCTACCGGAGAAAAAAGGGGCACAGGCAGGAATTTACCCTGGTTAAAATAGAAAATATAGAAGGTGTTTAGAACGTACACCTGAAACATAAGAGGTGATAGACCATGGCACACAAAAAAGCGGGCGGCAGTTCACGAAACGGAAGAGACAGTGCTGGAAAACGGTATGGCGTGAAACGGTACGCAGGCCAGATGGTGCGAGCGGGTAGCATCATCATGAGGCAAAAGGGGACCAAGATACATCCCGGTGAAAATGTGGGCATGGGAAAAGATTACACCCTTTTTGCCAAGATCGATGGAATCGTCGCCTTTGAACGGTTTGACAAATATCGCAAAAAGGTGAGCGTTCACGCCACGTAAATATGTGGCGTTTTTCATCCCCTCCTCAGAGGTGAGATGGGCTTTGTAGATGAAGCTGTGATTTCAGCGCAATCAGGAGATGGAGGAAGGGGCTGTGTCAGTTTTCGGAGGGAAAAATACATACCTAAGGGCGGGCCAGATGGAGGAGACGGAGGGGACGGGGGAAATGTCATTATTAGGGCGACCAAGAGACTCCATACGTTGGCCGACTACAGCCTGAGAAAACATTTCAAGGCCCAAAATGGAAGACCTGGGAGAGGGAAGGACCAGACAGGGAAAGACGGTAAGGACGTTGTTTTAGAGGTTCCTTTAGGAACCATCATATACGATCATGAATCGGGCGAGTTGCTCGCCGACCTGATCCAGGAAGATCAAGAAATATTCGTTATCCCTGGAGGAAAGGGTGGCAAAGGCAACCAGCATTTTGCCACTCCGACCCACAGGGCACCCCGAATTGCCCAGCCCGGCCTTCCTGGGCAGAAAAGGATCATCAAACTCTCCCTCAAGTATCTCGCCGACATAGGGCTTATCGGATTGCCTAACACTGGCAAGTCCACATTGCTCTCACGTCTTACCAAGGCCCGTCCTCGGATCGATAGTTATCCTTTTACGACCCTCGTCCCAAACTTAGGGGTTCTTGTCTTTGACGATGAGAGTACCCTTACCATAGCAGATGTCCCCGGCTTGATAGAGGGGGCGAGTGAGGGGCGTGGCCTGGGACATCGGTTTCTTAGACACATCGAGAGGACAAGGCTTTTGCTTCATCTAATAGATATAACCTATGTTCCTGAGGACGACCTCTTAGAGGATTTTTTCAGCTTGAAAAACGAATTGGAGAAATTTGATCCAACCTTGATGCAGAAGGACCAGATGGTCTTGATTAACAAGATAGATATCCACTCACCTGGACACAGGAATATTGAAAGCATGAGAAGGGCTTTTGACGAGATGGGGATAGAGGCACTGCCTATTTCCGCATTGACGGGCGAAGGCCTTGATGAAGTGAAACAGATCCTTGCAAGGAAATTTCAGAATGGACAAGGAAGACCGGGGAAAAGGGATTTCTAGGCTTGAGCTCTTGAGGCCCGTGAAGAGGGTGGTGGTCAAAGTGGGCAGCGGGGTACTCACCACCAGCGATGGCTTAAACAAAAGCGTCATTAACGACCTGACCCATGATGTCTGTGCTCTTAACAAGAATGGAATAGAGGTCATCCTGGTCTCTTCGGGCGCTATTGCCTCAGGTCTGAAAAAGATAGGTCTGCCCAAGAGACCAGAATCCATATCTCACCAACAGGCCGTTGCCGCCATCGGCCAGAGCACACTGATGATGGTTTATGAAAAGGCCTTTGGCCGCCACGGGCAGAGGGTTGCACAGATTCTCATCACAAGGGACGACTTGCACCACAGGAGACGCTATCTCAATGCCAGAAATACGTTATTTACGCTGTTGTCGTGGAAGATCGTTCCCATCATCAATGAGAATGATACGGTCGTGGTGGATGAAATCAAGTTTGGGGACAATGACAACCTGAGCGCCATGGTCACAAATCTCACTGATTCTCAACTCCTTATCAACCTGACGGATATTGATGGTCTCTTTGACAAAGATCCTCGTAGGCACAAAGATGCCCGTCCCATAGATATTGTGGAAAAGGTGAATAAAGAGGTCATGAGGTACGCCAGTTCCATACCAGGTTTCCTGGGTACCGGGGGAATGGCGGCCAAGATCAGGGCGGCACAAAAAGTGGCCCTGGCCGGAGCGCCAACGATCATAGCGAATGGGCTCAAGCGGGGCATCCTTAAGAGCATATTCAAGGGCAATCAGGAGGGGACCCTCTTCATGCCCAAGGATGTGGCCCTTTGCAGCCGAAAACACTGGATTGCTTTTTCCAGGTCCCCGAAAGGCGAGATCCTCGTTGACCGTGGAGCAGAGGCAGCCCTTTTGCAGAGGGGAAAAAGCCTTCTTCCCTCTGGTATCAAGGAGGTGAGGGGCAGGTTCAATCTGGGGGATTCGGTTGTGCTATTGAATGAAGATGAAAAAGAGCTGGCCGTGGGGATGGTCAACTATGATTCGAGCGATATAGAAAAGATCATGGGTTTGAAGAGTAAGGAGATAGAGTCACAACTGGGTTTCAAACATGACGATGAAGTTATTCACCGAGACAATTTGGTCCTCACGGGTGACATGGAAGAGGTAATGGGTGTATGTCAGTTCAGAGTATGATTGAAAAGATGGCCAAAGATGCGAAGGCTGCCTCAAGTGCCCTGAGAAAGGTGCAGAGGGAAGAGAAGGATATCGCCCTTAAACTCATGGCCACTAGGTTGGGCGAGAGGAAACAGGATATACAAAAGGGAAATGAAAAGGATCTCGAATGGGCAAGGGAGAAAGGACTCAGTTCGGCCATGATAGACCGTCTGACCCTGAATGACAAAACCATAGAATCCATGGCAGAAGGATTGAGGGAGGTGGCGGCCCTTCCAGATCCGGTGGGTGAAGTGACCCGCATGTGGAAAAGACCCAATGGTCTAGTGGTGGGCCGAATGCGGATACCTCTGGGGGTCATTGGCTTCATTTATGAATCGCGGCCCAATGTGACCGTAGACGCAGCGGGGCTTTGTCTGAAGTCTGGGAATGCCGTCATTCTTAAGGGGGGATCGGAGGCCATACATTCTAACCTGATCCTAGCGGACATTCTGCGGGAAGCCCTGGAGGAGGTGGGCCTACCTCAAAAGGCGATTCAGGTTGTCCCTACCACTGAGAGGGAGGCGGTGGGTATCCTCTTAAGTCTGGAAGACGATGTGGACATCATCATCCCGAGGGGAGGAGAAGGCCTTATACGCTTTGTCACAGAGCACTCGCGCATCCCCGTACTAAAACATTACAAAGGTGTTTGTCATATCTATGTGGACGAGTTTGCCGATCTGGAAACGGCCTCAGAGGTTTGCTTTAATGCAAAGGTTCAACGGCCTGGGGTCTGCAATGCCATGGAAACCATGCTTGTCCATGAAAAAATTGCAGAGGATTTTCTGCCATCCATGGCAAAAAGACTCCAGGATGCGGGTGTGGAGATAAGAGGATGTCCAAAGACTTCAGCCCTCGTCCCTGGAACCAAGGGGGTTGTGGAATCGGATTGGTCTGCAGAGTTTCTGGATCTTATCCTTTCAGTAAAGGTCGTCTCAAGCATGGATGAGGCCCTCGAACACATTGAGAAATATGGTTCCAAGCATACGGAGGCCATCATGACCAAGGACTACAAGAGATCGCAGCGCTTCCTGGCAGAGGTAGACTCTTCCGTGGTTCTGGTCAATGCCTCCACCCGTTTCAACGACGGGTTCCAACTCGGTCTGGGTGCTGAGATCGGCATCAATACGTCAAAACTTCATGCCTTTGGTCCAATGGGGCTGGAGGAATTGACCACAACAAAATTTGTGGTCTACGGGGACGGACAGGTAAGAGAATAAGTTTGGAGTAATGGAGTAGTGGAGTGATGGAGTGTTGTAACATAGGGAATATGAAAGAGCCTTCAGAATCTTATCAAGATGCATTACTCCAATACTCCAATACTCCAATACTCCAGGGCTGGACAGGGGGAGACATTTGAGACTAGGTATTCTTGGGGGTACTTTTGATCCTATCCATCTCGGACACTTGCGCGTCGCCGAAGAGATTGGTGAAGAACTGGAACTGGAAAAGATCTATCTTATTCCCGCGGCAGTTCCACCGCACAAAGAAACAAGGCCCATCACGCCCTTTCGCCATCGGCTTGCTATGACCCAGCTGGCAGCCCAAGAATCGCCCATGTTTGAAGTCTTGGATCTGGAAGGGCGTCGCCAGGGACTCTCTTACTCCATCGAAACCCTGAGGGAGTTCCATAAGATTTTCAAACCCCGTCCCATCCTTTTCTTCATACTCGGCGTCGATGCTTTTCTGGAGATTAAGACTTGGAAGGAATATGAAAAGCTCTTCGATTATTCAAACTTCGTGGTCATTAACAGGCCGAGGAGTCAATCTGAGGCACTGGAACCCTTTCTTCTGTCCTTGAACGTGGGTTTTGACCGATCGGATAAAGAGCACACCTATGCGCATCCATCAGGGAATGTACTGATATACAAAGAGGCCACCCTCATGGACATATCATCCACTCAGATAAGGGAACGGGTCGCTTCCGGGAAAACAATCCGTTTCTTGATCCCGGAACGGGTTAGGGCTTATCTTATGGAAAAGGGGTTGTATAGGACTGATGAAAGCCCTCGATAAGGCACGCCTGTGTCTTAGCATCATAAAGGAACGAAAGGCTGTTGACCCCGTCCTGTTCGAAGTGGGGAAACTTACGTCCATAACGGATTATTTTCTCATTGCCAGCGGAAACTCCATCCGACAGGTACAGGCAATTACCCGACATTTGACAAAAAGGATGCGTGAGGAGAGCTTTAGGACCTATGGCTTAGAGGGAGAGCAAGAAGGGAATTGGGTGTTGTTGGATTATGGTGATGTGGTGATTCACATATTCTATCAACCTGTCAGAGAGTTCTACGATCTGGAAGGTCTCTGGATAGAGGCTCCGAGGATAGAGTTAGATGAGGATAGCAAAAAGAAATCTAACTAAATGGATCATTAGTTTCGTCCTCTCACTCCACCTATGTTTTCAACCATATCTTGGAGTGTCTAAGGCTTTCGCCTTATCAGCAGAGGAAGAAAGGGTGATGGGCGAAAAATTTGTCATCCAGATACGGCAAATTTTAGATCTCCTGGATGATGACTATGCCCAGCAATACATTAATGCCCTGGGCCAGTATCTCTTGAGGCCCGTTGAAGTGAAGTATTTCCCTTTCCGTTTCTATCTGGTTAAGGATAATGACCTAAATGCCTTTGCAGGTCCGGGGGGTCACATCTTTGTGTTCTCCGGTCTCATCAATGAGATGGATAGAATTGACGAGCTGGCTGCTGTAATGTGTCACGAAATTGCGCACGTCACGGCGAGGCATCTGGCAAATCGTATGGAACAGAGCAAGAATCTTGGATGGGCTACACTGGCGGGGATCTTGGCGGGTATCCTCATCGGCGGTAATGCTGGTGCCGCCATTATGGCTGGATCGCAAGCCGCAAGTCAGCAAGCACAGCTGCACTATAGCCGGGAGGATGAACGTCAGGCAGACCAATTGGGCTTTAAATACACGGATGAATCGACTTTTGATCCCGCTGGTCTGATAGGGGCACTAGAAAAGATCGAAAAAAACCAGTGGATCGGTACGGATACGATCCCGGCCTATCTCTTAACCCACCCCACAGGACCAGAGAGGACGTCTAATCTGGATATCATGCTGCGGGATTACTCAAAAAAACCGGACAATGTGGAGGCGGCCAGGTTTAGAGCACTTTTCCCCTTCTTTAAGACGATTGTCAGGGCCAATTCTGTGGAGCCTCGCGACGCCGAGAGAGTGTTTAATAGGGAGCTTGAGAAGAACCCTGATTCAGCATTGCCGCACTTCGGTCTCGGTTTGGTCTGCAATCGAAAATCGGAGTATGACCTTGCCATAAAGCATTTTCAAAAGGCCCTCCTAGGACAACCCGACTCCGTACCCGTTTTAAGGAGCTTGGGTCAGTCCTATCAGATGAAAGGTCAGGACGGGGAGGCCATAGAAGTCCTTGAAAAGGCCCTAAGGATAGATCCGCAGGACATTTCTTTATTATTCCTTCTGGCCTTCTCATACCAAAACCTAAAGAAATACGAAAAAGCCATACGGCGCTATGAAAGACTGGTGGCAATGAACGCGGCCAACGAGCAAGTCTTCTATAATCTTGGTGTTTCATATGGGAAAGAAGGGAAGCTGGCTCATGCCCACTACAACTTTGGCATATATTTCAAAAGGTTGGGTCGAATGGAAAAAGCCATATTTCATTTTCAGAAGGCGGCCGCGCTCTGCAAAGATGATCCGGCCCTAAAGAGTCAGATCGAGAATGCGATGAAAGGACTCCAGATAAGGGAGTCTAAACAAAACTGATTGGGAATTACATTCACGTGCAGATCTTCATTTGAATCTATGAAACCTGGTCCTTCCCCCGCCCATAGGGTGGGGATCTTCGATGGGTCAAAATGGCTTTGCAGGAAAAGATAGTGAGCTGTTTTGGAGTACTGGAGTATTGGAGTGTTGGAAAAAGCTAAAATCCGAATTTCAACTTGAATAAGTCCTTATCCTTGCTCCATTACTCCAATACTCCACCACTCCAGCAGACTTTTGCACGAAGGAAAGACCCTGAAAACCCACTCTGGGGGCAGCTCAAAGCCAGGTCCTCAGGGTCTGAATGCTTTACTTGAGCTCGGCGAGAAAAGTACCGGCAACGAAGCTCTTTGAATCATCAGGTAAAGAAAGGAAGATATTTCCCGGCAGTGCCCCATTCTCTTTTTCTTTGAACTGGAGTCGCATGGCATATTCTTTCATGAAGATTTTCGTCTCAGGCGCTTTCTTATCTCCGTCTCTCCATTTCATATGGATATGTGGCGCTCCGAATCCATGATCTGTAGAAATATTGAACGTTCTGCCTTCCAATGCCTCGTCTTTTTTCAAGAACATAAAGATTGTTACGGCGCGGTCTGGAAAAAAGTCCTGGCCCTGGCGAAGGGTGAGTATGTTATTTTCCACCTTGGCCGCTTCCACTCTGAAGGGCTCGCCATGAATCTTTCCCGACGCCGTTGTGACTGGGATAGTCACATGGCTTAAATTCATGGTCCAACCCACATGCGAAACACGCGGGGCGGCCGTGGAGGTTTTTGGTTCCGTTGGAGCCATTCCCAAGTATCTCTTGGCCTCGTTGTTCCCCAAGCTTGCAGCCTTTCGAAAATCTGCCATGGCTTTTGGTTTTAGCCCCTTGGCCAAATAAACGACGCCACGGTTGTAGTAAACGTCTGCATCGTCGGGATTGATCTTCAGCGCTGCCGTGAGATCCCTAAGGGCCAGGTCAATCTTGCCCATCTCAAATTTTGCATTTCCCCTATTGCAGTAGGCATCCGTGGCGCGGGGATTTAACTTTATCGCTTGTGTAAAGTCTGCTACAGCCTGCTGATATTTTTTCATCTTAACGTATGCCAGGCCCCGATTATAGTAGGCATCTGCGTATTCCGTGTTGATGCCAATAGCCTGGCTATAGTCCTTTTCCGCCATCTGTGGGTCCTCTTTGTATGCATACAACCAGCCGCGGTTATAAAAGGCGTCTGCGTCCTTGCTACCCATGTTTATCAGGTTATTTAGCTTTCTCATTTCAATTTCATGGTTAACGGTTACAGGAGCAGCCTTCTCCACCGGAGATGGAGCAGGAGGAGGTTGGGTGGGTGTGGGAGCAGGTCTTGCCATTGGCCTTTTAGCAGGACGTTGAGCTACGGGAGCAGACGGTTTAGGTACTTTATAGGTCCTCTGCATTCCCGGCGTTCGCTTCAGTGGCCTTGTCATTTGTGTTGTCATTTTTTGAAATTCTCTCAATTGACCTATGTATGGATAAATGAGGAGTCCAAAAAATGCCCATGGAAGAAGAAAAAGGACAGCCACCGCAACCACGCTCGTTTTCACGGGCGGGAAGTGTTCCACCTCTGGTTCAGGACCCACCGCAAGGCCGTTTACTTGCCATCTAAAAACCATGGCTATAGCCCATGGCAGGAACAAGTAAAGCGTTAGCGGCACCAGGATAGAACTGATGATGGTGACTTTGAGAAAGCCTCCAAAGCCTCCCCCGAAGGTGGTTTTTTCCCCTCCATATCTCATGCGTTCCTCTTTCCACGCATAGAATCTGAACCATCCATAATAGGAATAGAACCCAAAGGTCAAAATGGGCAGGATCATAAGATGGATTAGATAAAGGAAGAAAAGGGAACCCCCGGTTCCCACAAACTGACTCGGTGTTTCGTCCACGAAGGTATTTTGAGCCCTCCATGAAAAGATCTTGCATAGGGCCCAGGGGCCGTAAATGCCAAAGGTAATTAAGGTTATAAAACCTTGGACTAGGCACAGCAGAAACAGTTGTCCTCCCGTCCCCGTAAAGCTGACGGGTTTACCATTGATGGTGGTATGGGAGGCTTTGAGACGAAACAGCTTCACCAAAGCCCACGGCATGTATAACCCAAACGTTATAACGCCTAATATTGCCAAATGAATGATTACGGTGACAAAATACTGGCCACCCGTGCCCTTAAATTGGCAGTTTCCTTTTGCCATAACACGCCTCCTTTTGCCCTCTCACACTTTATGGGATCCCTTATGAACTCAATTCGCCTGCCTTTGCCACCGGACTCCGCGCCGCGCGCTGGGCCTCGGTGCGTTGAACGAGTAAATTTCAAAAAAAATAGAAGCGATAGCTTCCTGATTCCAGTGGCATGGCGAACTAACTTACAATCAATAAATGAAGATCAGACATTTTAAACAAATTATCATAAATTAATGATAAATGCAAGTATATTAATATAATTCATAGAAGATGGCTTTAAGAGTTGTTTAGGCAGGCTAGGGAATATTCTATCGCATGAAATAGGTTGACACCCAATTTGCCCTAATGATAGTGAATGAATGATCATTCATATAGGACTCTAGATCCTAACCATGGCTTGAAAAATAGATTTGGTCCGTGATAAAAAGGTCACTTATTTTGTCTTGGTGAGATGACCGAGAAATAGCCCATCTGAACCCAAGATGGGCTTTTTGTAGCGAATATTCTCCTGTCGTTTCTGCTGCTTAAGGAAAAATAGAGTGCACCCCGTACACCCTGCAAGTCAGACCTATCTGGGTATACCAGGATACGCCTTCACGTGGCTCATTTTCGTTTCGGCGCTATGCCTGTTTTCCTTTATCCTCTACAGGCGATATGTTCTGATCCATTCGGGGCAATTCGACCCTCGTCTCTCTGAAATTGGGAAAAGACTTTTCGGTCTCATAACCTATGGTCTTGTTCAGAGAAGACAGCCGCGCTACTTATGGGCCGGCGTGCTGCATATCGTTATATTCTGGGGCTTTGTGGTCCTCGGGCTTCGGTCCATTGATCTGATCAGTCAGGGACTGAATCTCCCTTTTCTGCGTCCCCTCATGCAAGGGGGGTTTGCCGCCTTTTACAACACCCTCAAAGACCTGTTCGAATTGATCGTTCTTGTGGCGTGCACAGCGGCTATCCTCAGACGAGCCATAGGAAAACCTGAAAGGTATGAAGGCAGTCATCAGTTTGAGGCCTATTTTGTGCTTTGCCTTATAGCCTTTCTGATGATTACTGACATGTTTTACGAGGGGAGCGCTCTCCTCTTGGATAAACCTGAGTCGTCCCAGGTGGGATGGCTTCCGGCATCTCAATTGGCCGCCCTCGTTTTATCCGGTTGCACTCCCGACGCCTTAAGGTCCGTGCATGTTTTGGGCTATTGGCTTCACATTCTCACCTTTTTCTTTTTTCTGAACTATTTGCCCCTGTCCAAACACTTTCATATCATCACGGCCCTTCCCAACATATTTTTCAGGAAACTGGGCAAGGGGAGTTTGAAACCTGCCAGATGGGGAATTGAAGACCTTGAGGAACTGGAGACCCTGGGTGTTCAAAGAATAGAAGACTTTACGTGGAAACATATCCTGGATTTTTTTACCTGCACCGAATGCGGCCGATGCTCTGATAACTGCCCTGCAAACGCCATAGGCCGGCCCCTTTCTCCCAAAATGATCACCATCAAGGTCAGGGATTTTGGTTACGAGAAAGTCCCTATTCTAAATTGGAAAAGGGTAAGCGATAAAGAGAAAGAGACTTCTCCTATGGTTGGGGGCCTCATAACCCATGATGAGATCTGGTCATGCACCACATGCGGAGCATGTGAGGAGGAATGTCCTGTTTTTATAGAATACATCGACAAGATCGTAGATATGAGACGCCATCTCATTGAGACATCCCAGAATCCAAAGACATTCAACCAGGTGTTAATGCACTTCGAAAAGACGGGGAATCCCTTTGGCAAACCGGCTGCCAAAAGGGCTGATTGGGTGAAGGAGATGGAAGACATTCCCGTAAAGATTTTACAAGAGGGCGACGAAGTGGATACACTCTATTTCGTAGACAGTTATGGTTCTTACGATCCGAGGATCCAAAGTATTGCCTCTTCCATCGTGAAGGGCCTGCACATGGCAGAAATAGACTTCGGAATTTTGGGGCCCAATGAGAAGGATTCAGGACATCAGGTCCGTCGCATAGGAGAAGAAGGTCTTTTTCAACTCCTGATGGAAGAAAATGTGGAGGTTCTTAAGGGGTGCAAGTTTGAACAGGTCATTACCACCGATCCTCATGCCTTCAACACGTTGAAGAATGACTATCCCATGCCTATGACAACGCTTCATTACAGTGAGTTTTTTCTTGCGCTGATAGAAAGCGGCCGTTTGAGGCCCTCGAATGTGGTGGACGGGAAGGACGTCTATACCTATCATGATCCTTGTTATCTGGGCCGGCACAATGGGATCTATGATGCCCCGCGGAAGTTACTCCATTCCCTCCCTGGTCTGAAATTGGTAGAGATGGAAAGATCGAGGGATAGAAGTTTCTGCTGCGGCGGGGGTGACGTCATTCTCTGGCACGAGATCGAGCAAGAGGACATGAGGATGGCAGAGAAGCGGCTTCAGATGGCGAGACAGACGGGGGCCAATATCCTTGTCACCGCATGTCCTTTCTGTCTAATACACTTTGAAGACGCCATAAAAACAGCCGGTCTAGAGGACGAGATGAAGGTGGTGGATCTCATGGAGTTACTCATCTCCACGTTGTGAAAGGCAAGATCCCTGCCCGCCGGTCCGCTGAGCGGGACGAGGCAGGCGGGAAAAATCCAAAATCGAAGATTCATATTCCTTTGGGCACTTGAAAAGCGCCTGAGGCGTTTAAAAAGCCTCTGGCCTGCCTGCTGCAGGCAGGGCTAATCGGCATTCTCTGGAGGGGCCAAAAAATTTGCCCACTGCCCTTAAGTATGGCGCACTAAGGGGGATAGCTCTGATGGCCATGTTCTGCCAGCATTGAACTTGGCCCAGCATTTATTTGGACGGCCCGTGTGCGCAGGCGTCATGGCAAGGGAGGTCCTAGGGAGAACCGTGTGCAGAAGGCAGGGTTTTTGGCCGCTCCAGAGAACCCCGCTCAGCCCACCAAGACTTCTTGCGCGGCTGTTTAGAGGGGCTAAGATGTTACAGAAATTAGTAATTTCCGGCTTGTCCGGGCAAGGAGGTTTTAGGGATGGATATCATCGTGTGTGTGAAAAGGGTCCCCCTTACCCAGGAGGTGGATCTGGAGATTGACGAATCCAAGAGAGGTGTCCGTAAGGACATGCTCGCCTACGTGATCAACGAGTGGGATAACTATGCTGTTGAAGAGGCGATTCTTCTCAAAGAAAAATTGGGGGGTACGGTTACGGCAATTACCGTGGGTAATGATGAGGATGAGGAGGTTCTTAGAAGAAGCCTGGCCATGGGCGCAGATAGGGCCATAAGGATCGATCCAGGGGATCGTGATGTTGATAGTTTTGTTTTGTCAAAAACCCTGGCGGAAGTCATTAAAGGAATGGATTATGACCTTGTACTTACGGGCGTTCAAGCCGACGATGACAACCATGGCATGGTGGGGATCATGCTGGCGGAACACCTTGGCCTCGCCCATGCTGCTGTGGTCAATGGCGTGGAACCGGAAGGGGATGGCGCCACCATAAACGTGGAACTTGAAGGGGGTATAGACGCGATCTCCAAGATCAAGCTTCCCGCTCTTCTCACCATCCAAACGGGGATCAACGAGCCCAGGTATGTCTCAATCATGGGCATCAGAAAGGCGGCCAAGAAAGAACTCAAAGTGCTCCAGCTCGATGAACTGGGTCTTTCTGAGGATGATCTGGCGCCGAGAACCATCATTGAAGAGGTTTTTCTCCCACCTGAAACAGAAGGTGCCGAGATGATAGAGGGGGATCCATCCACAGTCGCCGAGGACATCATCAGAATCATCAAGGAAAAGGGGGTGAGTCTCTAAATGGGAGAGATATTTGTCGTTGCAGAACACAGGCAGGGTGCGTTGAGAGAGATTACGCTTGAGATGCTCTATAAGGCTAATGAACTGAGTCAAGCCCTATCCCATACCCTGACGGCCATAATGATTGGAGCAGGGGACGAGGCATTTGTGGATGATCTCACGAAGCGTGCAGACCGGGTCATCGCTGTGGAGGATGAGCGACTGAGAAATTTTGATGCTGATCTCCAAAACGATATTCTCCACAGGCTCATAGAGGAATACCGCCCTTTTCTTACTTTGATGGGGCACACAGCCTGGGGGATGGACCTGGCGCCTTCTCTTTCCATAAAGAGCGGATTACCCCTTGCTACAGACTGTGTGGACATCAGGGTGGAGGAGGGACGCCCGATCGTCATCAGACAGATATATAGCGGCAAACTCTTCTCCAGGGTCGCCTTCAAGGAATCGGAAGGTTATCTTATCACGGTAAGGCCTGGCGCATTCCCTCCGGATGAGATCGGGGAACGAAATGGAGAATTAGTCAGAAAAGAAATCCCTAGCGATCTACCAGAAGCGCGCAAGCAGTTTGTGGAGTTTCTGGATGCGGGTGCGGGTGAAATCGATATAGGCCAGGCGGACCTCCTGGTATCCATTGGACGAGGAATTGGGGAGCAAGAAAACATTGAGGAGATCAAGGAATTGGCAGAGCTCATGGGAGGAGTCATCTCTTGCTCTCGTCCCGTGGTGGACAAGAATTGGCTGCCCAAGTATCATCAGGTGGGCACATCCGGCAAATCTGTTAAGCCCAAGGTTTATCTCGCTCTGGGTATCAGTGGCGCTTTCCAGCACGTGGCTGGCATATCGGGAGCAGGCACCGTCATTGCGGTTAACAAGGATTCCAAGGCACCCATATTCAGGGTTGCAGATTATGGGGTTGTGGA
>Ga0209427_10003967_pt1 | contig 17217 bp, 14 predicted proteins | sample DeeMarSWOR136_30_FD_187465 | JGI IMG/M metagenome (GOLD analysis project Ga0209427, IMG submission 187465) | Marine sediment microbial communities from White Oak River estuary, North Carolina - WOR-1-36_30 (SPAdes) (version 2) | ecosystem: Environmental > Aquatic > Marine > Intertidal zone >...
AACTTCGTAAAACAGACGCACTTCCGGAAAAAAACTGTTATCGAGGAAATCGGGCATTTGGAATGAGGCGCCAGGAGCCTGAGTTATATTTAGAGTGAATTCACCAGTCAATTTGAGAGTGATGAAGCCACTCGATGAAAGAAATCTGTGTGTTCTCTGGAGTATCTCTGGCTCATTTTGCTTTATCCAGAGGAACTTGGGTACTGGATCGTGTTGCTTACCTCCCCTGGCATCCATCCAGATAATTGCAGGCCTCAGCGGCTCACCTTTCTCATCCACTGGTAGTACCGTAGGCCCCTGGCCACTCACGCCGATCCCAGCTATGTTGTATTTGATAGAAGAACCGACGCTGCACAGTATCTCCTGCACTGCTTCTTTGGTCGATTTCCACCAAAGGGAGGGGGACTGTTCAGCCCAACCCGGTCTGGGGTGCATTGTTGGATGTTCCCTTTCTGCCTTCGCTAGAGTTCCTCCATTGGTATCATAAAGTACAGCTTTAACGCTAGTTGATCCCACATCTATGCCCAGAAGGAATTTCTCTTTTTGAGAGCTGCTCATCTTTCACAACCTCCTTAAGGCTTCCCCTCCGGTAATTCTTTCATTGCCTCCTCTATCGTTGCACCATCGTGAATTACTCTGGCAATAGCCCTTGTCATCGCTGCAGGGTCCTTATACTGCCAGATATTTCTCCCGAAGACCACACCTTTTCCGCCACTATCTATCGTTCCTTTAACCGTCCCCAGGACGTCTCTGGGGCTTTCCATCATTGGTCCCCCGGCGATCAGAACAGGTATAGCGCAAATCTCGGTTACTTTCCTGAAATCCTCCGGATTTACAGTGTAATTGGTCTTAATGAGGTCGGCTCCGTATTCCTGTCCAATCCTCGCTGCCACTGATACGTGTTCGACGTCATAGGGATTACTTATTTTTTCGCTGGGTATAGGAAGGGTTTCAGCCGCCAGTGGCATCCCCCAATCCTGACATTTCTCTGCCACGTTAGCCAGACCCTTGAGAATGGTGCCTTCCCCGGGTACCCCCAGAAAAGCCATTGCCATCACACCGTCTGCGCCCAGCTTGACTGCTTCTTCCACGCTATATAGCAGGTTCCATTCACCTTTGGTGAGAAATCCTTCCATGCCGTAGCTGGTTGGCCCACCGTCAATTCGCAATATTATCGCTACTCGTCCCTGCATCAGATGGTAGAATTGCCGTATTACACCGAAGGTGGTCATTATGGCGTCGGCGCCGCCCTCTATCACCCTGTTGATGGTTTCACCTGGCTTCTCCAGGCCTGCCATGGGGCCAAAAACGGAAGCGTGATCCATAGCGACAACCAGAGCACGGCCATCACTTGGGAAAATCCTGCTCAGCCTCAGCTTTTTACCTATATCTGACATGGATTCCAACCTCCTAGAAATTTAGTGTAGGCATCTACGATTGAGATCGTAAGGAGACTAGGGGGTATTTTCCCTCACTTCACCTACAGTTGCTAAACGGTCTTCTCTAAGACGCTTCACAACCGGAGATCAATAATAAAAGAGCGACAACCAGAAGAGCCGGCATCTATAGCAGAACGCATTTACTGGCTAGCTCTTATCGATACTTTAGGATTGAGCAAGTTCTTAGGGCGCTCTCCCCTCAAGAATCTTTCTATATCATCAACTATCAGTTGGGAATGGCGTACTATACTCTCAGCCGTTGCTCCTGCGATGTGAGGCGTGAGGACTACGTTGTCCAACTTGAGGAAAGGACTATCAGGCTGCACAGGCCAGGTCTCGTAGACATCGAAGGCAGCCCCTGCGATACGCTTCTTCTTCAAAGCCTGGATAATCGCCTCATTATCGATGATATAGGTGCTGGCTGCGTTGATAAGGTAAGCGGTGGGCTTCATCAAAGATATCCTTTGAGCACTGATCAGGCCTATGCTCTCAGGAATAGTCGAGCAATGAATGGTTATTAAATCCGACTGCTTCATCAACTCATCCAGCTCTAGCGGCTTGGCTCCGGCCCCTTTTATCTTATCGGGGTCCACATAGGGATCGTATACCAGTATAGAGGTCGCGAAGGGTCTGACAAACTTGGCTACTTCCCGCCCGATAGCTCCAAATCCCACTATGCCGATGGTTTTACCGCTTAGCTCGGTGCCGCGCAGCAAAATGTGAGCAGCAATTGGGTCAACCCATCCCCCTGAGCTTGTCATTTGATGCGCCGCTGGGATATGTCGCACCAGAGCTAACATCAACCCCACTGCCATCTCGGCCACAGCGATAGCATTCCTGGCTGGGGTGTTAACCACGGGGACGCCATGCTCCGTGGCTGCTTCTATATCAACTTGGGTTACACTACCTCTAGTATTCCCCAGGAACCTCAGTTTTGTAGCCTTCTCGAAAACATCACGGGTTACATATTCAGCCTCCGTTATGAGTATTCCGATGTCTTGCTTTTGAATGCGATCGATAAGCTCCTCTGGAGAGTGCAGCTTATTTGGTTCCTCCCAATTTTCATAAATAACTTCCACGCTTTTCTTTAATCTTTTCAAGGAGTTAGGGCAAAAGGGAGCTGTGATAAGTGCTTTCATGTTATATCTCCTGTAGTACTTCAGTCGTTTTCGGACAAATCGACCCTGCCAAAATGTTAGACCGTAGTCATGGTTTCTGTCAAGATAAGCCTGTTCAGGGTCCCTCTACTCCTGTCTTGCGCGTAGTATACAATATAGGGGTTCTGGTAACAATCAGCCATATCGTGCAATCCGTCCAACAATTCTCGGGATTGTTCAGCATTCCCAAATAGTGCTAGAATTCGAAAAGCTGGAACAGGTTGGGCTAGCTCAGAGTGCATCAGCATGCTGTTTGTCCAGCACTATGAGAAACGAGGAGGGTGAGAAAATGATAAGAATCGATCTCAAAAAAGAGCTCAAGCACCTGTACAATCCATCTTCAAAAGAACCGGTAGTTGTTTATGTTCCCGAAATGGACTTTCTGATGGTGGATGGCGCAGGCGACCCGAATACAGCGCAGGAATACAAGGATGCAGTAGAAGCGTTGTACGCTGTTTCCTATGCTCTTAAGTTCATGATCAAAAAGGGGGAAGCAGCTGTGGATTATGGCGTCATGCCCCTTGAAGGTCTCTGGTGGGCCGATGACATGGCTCAATTCAGCATGCAGAACAAAGACATATGGAGATGGACATCGATGATTATGCAGCCAAAGTACGTCACGAAAGACCTGTTCGATAAAGCTATTGCACAGGTAGCCAAGAAGAAGGGCCTGCCTGCCCTTTCAAAGATGAGATTTGAGAGCTTCCATGAAGGATTAGCAGCCCAGGTCATGCATCTTGGCCCATATTCTGCTGAAGGTCCTACTATTGAGATACTTCACAACTTCATTGAAGAAAATGGGTATGAATTGAGAGGAAAGCACCACGAGATATACTTGACCGACCCTCAGAGATCGGCACAAGAAAAAATGAAGACGGTGCTGAGACAACCGATAAGGAAGAGCTAGGTATGAGCCAGATTCTGACTACAGGGCTTCTGACAGCGGGGTTTTGTAGTGTTTCGTGCTATAACCTGGGGTGCTGGTAGCCGTCCGCGAGTACAGGTGGGCAGGACATTGGTGAAGGCACTTGCCACAGTAGTCTCCGCAGATGATGCCGAAGCAGTTTTCTACCATCGTCTTGTCTCGCCCATCCTGTTGCTCTCTAGCCTGCCAGAAATGTTCGATGTCGCCGGGGCCCGGCGGAATCTCAACCCCTCCAAAACTTCCAGAGCCCTTGACGAGAGCATAAATCCCGTACATGCAACGAATCATATCGAGTTTAGAGTGCTTGAAGCGCCTTTCTCCTATGCTCACTTCTCGGCTCTCAGTCAGGGAAAGCGCCTCCGCAGGACATATCCTGACACATAGTAATTGGCACTGCTCGGGTTGACAAAGGGCCGTCCCCTGGTACATTGGGCTAGGCACCAGAGGTGCATTGGTGATAACCGAGTTGAATCTTACCCTGGCACCAAAGACTGGGGTCAACGCCAAGCCGTTCTGACCAATCTCCCCCAAGCCGGCAGCTACAGCAGCATGCCTATGCGAAAAATCGGCACCGATATAGTGCGGTTCCAGAAGCCCAATTGAACGATACATGGCGATAGTCCACGTTGGGGGAAAAGTCAGGCTCTTGTAACCCTGGTATTCCAAACGTTTAGCTACCAGGTTGGCAATACGGCCCAGTTCCAAGTTTGTTAGACCATATCCATAGAACAGGTACGGTCCTATTGACTTGCCGGGCTCAGTATACTCCCCCCAAGCGTCGCATACTCCGTCAGCGAGGTGAATGCCGATAGATACGACACATCTGGCATCTGGCATGTAGTCATTCGGCCCATACCCTTCAGGAGCGTCTCGGAACCGTTCCACAGGTGCAATCCCCACTAAGTCCGCACCCTGACCCATAATAAACGACTCCATCTCCTTGGTGAGTACTACGTCCGTTCTCATTTCATACCTCCGTACATATACAGTGCCTGTCAAGTGCAATTCCCAGATAAGCAGGCATATTGCACTTCGCAGCCTGCTTCCTTCGTACTTGTGTTACTATACATATCACGGTAGAATATTGCAAGCTAGGGGTTTGCTGCGGTTCCCCCTGGGTGCTTTGCCCTTCTGGTATCAAAATCGACTAAGGAGGAGTAAGATGAAATTCATGACCATGAGTGTATACCCTGTGGCTAAGGCGGCGGAAGTTGGTAAGGCGAGCGATAAGGTGTGGGCTGGTCGGTCCCAGGAGGGCGAGCCACCGAGTGCCTACGTGTTGATGACAGTCCCCTTCCCCGTTCCTCCCAACTCTCTGGTGGTCGTCACAATCGGTGAGTCTGAGAGCGCCGAAGAGATGGCCGCTAGGGTCTACCCACTTATGGTGGCTGGTGCAACCGTCGATATAATACCTGTACTGGAAGTGCCCCTTGGCGCCGGGGCAGAAGTGGAGAAGAAATATAGGGGTTGAACGAAGGTAAATGCAGGTTCTTTTCGAGGCAAGGCATCCAAGGGCAGCCAGGAAACTGTGTAGCCACTAGCACCGCGAAGTAAGCCCAGCTAGGCGGATTTGGAGAGGGTAACTATGCTGAAACGAGCCTTCACGCCCTGAGCCTTTGCGTGGCCACCTCAATATCCGGCAATCTAACTGGGAATAATGGGGGCAGGTTGTGGCTACGCCATCCTGCTGCTCCAAAAGGGGCATGCCCCCGGTAGTATGGAGTATGCTTCGACAGCATTGTGCTCGGAAAGGACTTGCTTCTGGTGCATACGCGGCGCTCGTCCTGGTGCGCACAATTGGATTTGCTGGCTTACAGGGCACGCAAGCCTTGATGGGGAAGTGCACAGATATTCCTAAAATCGATTTAAGGAAGTTTCAGCACTGTTTCCTTTGAGGAAAATAGGCTAGCCTTTCAAGTCCCAGGTTTAAGGGTTAATAATGTTTGAAAACCGAGGATGCATCTTCGATAGGGAAAGGAGGTTTGAGCTGTGAGGAGCGATGCAGTAAGGTCCAGATTGATGTTCTTTGAGGCCATGGGTCGAACTAAAGAGGAGATGGAGAGGCCTATGGTTGCCGTAGTCAACTCCCAGAATGAGCTGGTGCCGGGGCACGTTCATCTCGACGAGATCGCGACCTCGGCCAGGGAGGGGATTATCTCGGGTGGGGGAACGCCTTTTGAGTTCTCCACCATAGCCATCTGCGACGGGCTGACTATCGGACATGCTGGCATGTGCTACCCGCTGAGCAGCCGGGAGCTCATCGCCGACTCCATCGAGGCTATGATCGAAGCCAATACCATGGATGCCATGGTGCTGGTCACCGGCTGTGACAAGATCACGCCGGGGATGATGATGGCAGCGGCGAGACTCGATATCCCCGCGATCATAATCAATGGCGGGCCGATGCTCGCCCGCAGTCTTGGGGATGAGAGGCCCGGTGCCCTCCTCTTCGAGTTTACGGGATGCGGTTCTTGCCCTGGGCTTTACACCGCCAATAGCATGGCTTGCATGGCCGAGGCCCTGGGGCTCGCCCTGCCCTGGAACAGCTGCATCCCCGCCGTCTATGGCCGCCGCCGGGGCCTGGCCAATCGATCAGGGGTGGCACTTATGGAGCTGTGGAAAAAGGAGATAACTCCCCGGCAGATTCTCACCAGGGAGGCCTTTGAGAACGCGATCAGGGTGGATATGGCCATCGGGGGGAGCACCAACACCATCCTGCACCTTATGGCCCTCGCCGATGAGGCTGGGGTCGATATCGACCTCGACCTTTTCGACCGCATGAGTCGAACTACGCCCCGCCTATGCGACTTCAGCCCCATTGGCCCCTACTTTATCAAGGACCTCTATGATGCTGGGGGGCTTGGGGCGGTGATGAAGGAGCTCTCCAAGAAAGACCTGCTTCACCTCGATGCCCTTACCGTAAGCGGAGAAACGATAGGACAGATCATCGAGGATGCCCAGAGCACTACCAGGGAGGAGGTCGTCAGGAGTATAGACGATCCCTACGATAGTGAGGGGGGGCTGGCTGTCCTCTATGGAAACCTGGCTCCGGATGGGGCGGTGGTCAAGCAAGCGGCGGTGAGGTCCGAGATGCTAAGGCACGAGGGGCCAGCGCGGGTCTTCGATATCGAGGAGGAGGCTGTGGAGGCCATATTGGGGGGCAGGATAAACAAAGGCGATGTGGTGGTCATCAAGTACGAGGGCCCCAAGGGCGGCCCTGGGTTCAGGGAGATGATAGTCGCCACCCTTTCCATAGTCGGGGCGGGATTGGAGGGTGACGTGGCTCTGATTACCGACGGCAGGTTCTCCGGAGCCACCAGTGGAGCCGCGATCGGCCACATATCCCCAGAGGCTATGGAGGGTGGGCCGATAGCTGTTGTTGAGGAAGGGGATATAATCGAGTTCGATATCCCCCAGAGGACGCTGAATCTCAGACTGTCCAAGGAGGAGATAGAGGCAAGGCTTGCCCGCTGGTCACCGCCACCTTTGAAGAGGGAGGTGAAGCGCTACCTGAAAAGGTATTCGCGCCTGGTGACCTCAGCCAGCACGGGAGCTATTCTAAGGCTGCCCTGACCGACAAAGCGTGTTCCTTCGCCACGATGCTCTTTGCAGACACCTGGCTTGTCTAACACTCGATGACTTCCTGGACTTCATCGCCTGCGGATTACGCGATGGGAAGCACGTCATCATTCTCGCAGGCAAGGCCTTGCTATGTCTCTAGGCCTTTCAGCCCCCGTTTAGCAAAAAAGTCCATAGCGCCGCCCACAACACAAGCCGCGAAGCAAACAAGGAAAGCGGGAGGCTTGCTGCCGAAAATCAGGGTAAATTCCAAATCTTGCAGGATATGGTTTAGCGGTCCTAGGATGAGTGTGATGCCAACCATGCCTGTAACGGTTAGGAAAAGCCCAAAGCCCCCCAGAACCAAGAAACCGATTTCTTTTCCGCTCGGCATAAGAGACTTCAAACCTGTTTTCTCACTCATGTTTTCCTACCTCCTGAACTGTGACTAACGCGATCTTGTACAGATTAACCGCTTACAATTGAATGCTCATTCTAGACGTTGCTGATTAATTGCCAATTGTTTGTGGCTGGTTGTCAGAGTTATGCTGCCATAGCACCTCCTATTTTGGTATGGAGCTTAGAAGATTCACCCGACATTGTCAACAGGCATGCCAACCGAATTGCACGAAGTAGCGAACCGTTGCCCCGGCTTATTGGACAAATTGCGCGAGGACGCTCGGTGGAAGGATATAAGGTGAGAACTAGGTCTTCAGCGCACGGGGGCAAATAGCTCTGGAAAAGACACTCTAATGCGCTGGGCTATCCCGTCGGAATCGAGAGCATACATGGCGCGAAGAAGCTCCTGTGGGCCATGCTCGACAAAGCCATCTGGCAATCCGATACACTCAACTTTCACATCAGACAATCCAGAAGCTTGAATCAGCTGCAAGATTGCGCTCCCAAAGCCTCCAGCAAGGGCGTTCTCTTCCACAGTTACTAGCCTCTTGGTCTGAGCCGCCAGACCCATGACAAGGTCTGAGTCCACGGGCTTGGCAAAGCGAGCGTTGGCGACTGCACAGCTAATGCCTTCTTCTCCCAGCCGTTCTGCTGCGCTCAGCGCAGCGTAAACGGTTGAGCCAATGGCCAGGATGCCAACATCTTGCCCAACCCTTAATAGCTCCCCTTTGCCAATGGGAACCTGCCTAACATCAGGGCTCAGTGGTGCCCCTGGGCCACTGCCCCTGGGATAGCGGATTGCCATCGGGCATTCTTCGGCAACCGCTGTATACAGTAGATGCTGGAGTTCATCCTCGTCCTTAGGGGCAGCTACAACCATGTTAGGGATACAACATAGGTAGGAGATGTCAAAGGCACCCTGATGCGTCTTGCCATCATCGCCCACGATGCCAGCGCGGTCGATGGCGAAAACGACAGGCAGATTCTGGATGCAGATATCGTGAATGAGCTGATCATAGGCCCGCTGCAGGAAGGTAGAGTAGATTGCTACAATCGGAATAAACCCCTGGGTGGCCAGCCCTCCGGCGAGCGTGACAGCATGCTGCTCGCAAATGCCAACGTCGAAGACCCGGTGGGGGAATTCGCAGCTGGCCGCTGAGAGTCCGGTGCCATCGAGCATGGCAGCAGTGATAGCCACCACTCTCTCATTCTCTCGCATCAGCCGAAGGACAGTCTGGCCAAAGACCTCGCTATAGGATGGACTGGCAGCTTTAACGCTGTTGTTGGGAGCTATGCCGTGAAACCTGACTGCGTCCGCTTCAGCGGGAGGATGGCCCTTGCCCTTCTGAGTGAGGATGTGGATGAAGGTCGGTTTGGCTTCGTAGTCCCGTGCCCTTATCAGTGCTGTCTCCAGTTCCCTGATATCATGACCGTTCACGGGTCCCACATAGATAAAGCCAAACTCCTCCCATATTGCTCCCGGGACAAGTGCTCTCTTCATGATCCTCTTGACCCGCTTACTGGCTGCCCAGGCCAGTTCGCCCAGAGGGAAGAAAGTGACGGTCCTTCTCGCTCGTTTCTTTGCCTGTTCGTACCTCAAGTCAAGCGTCATACGCCTCAGAGACCTGGCAAAGGCCCCTACAGAGGGTGAGATTGACATGCCATTGTCATTGAGAACAACGATTAGCGGGGTGCCCAAGTGTCCGCAATGATTGAGCGCCTCGATGGCCAAGCCGCCGGTGAGAGCACCATCGCCGATGATAGCAACCACATGATGGTTCTCACCCGCCAAGTCTCGAGCGAGCGCCATACCCAGGGCGGCCGAGATGGATGTGCTGGCGTGCCCAGCACCAAAAACATCGTGAGGGCTCTCGGCCCGATCCGTGAATCCGGAAAGGCCTCCATACTGGCGGATGCTTGGGAACTTCTCCCTCCGCCCTGTTAGAAGCTTGTGCACGTAGCTCTGATGTCCTACATCCCACACAATTTTATCGGTGGGGCTGTCGAAAACTCGATGCAGAGCAATGGTCAACTCGACGACCCCTAGGTTGGACGCAAGGTGGCCTCCACTTAGCGGGACAGTCCTGATTAACTCCTGTCGGATTTCAGCGCTTAGTTTCTCCAGGTCGTCATATGTCAGGCCCTTAAGCTTGGCAGGGGAGTCTATCCTGTCCAGAATATTCGTCTCCATGGTTTCCGGCCTCGCGTGTTCAGCAAGAATGGCACAGCCCATCGGGCAGAAATCAGCCTTTTGGCATGGATTGCCCTGCTGATGGTGTTTGTATCCTATGCAATGCAATCAGATCTGTCAAGGAATCGGCACTTATCTTCTCTTCACCTTTCCTACTCGTCTTTTAAAACACAGCTTCACCGCTGGGCACTGTCCCGTCGAGCAGACCTAGCCATCAACTTTCTTTTTCAATACTGCTGTCTTGCCCATAGACTCTTTGTGGTAGTATATATATCGCGGTAGAATATCGCAGGCTATTGGCGTGGCGAGACAAAGCCAGGCGAATTTCGAGAGGAGTGACAACCAATGGCGAAATTGGACGAGTTAGCGTTGCTCGATGCCACCGCCCAGGCGGAACTGGTGCGCCGTAGGGAGGTCAAGCCCATCGAGCTTGTGGACGCTGCTATCGAGCGTATCGAGCGTATCAACCCTGCCATCAACGCGGTGGTCACGCCAATGTTTGAACAGGCGCGCACGCTGGCTATGAGCGAACTTCCCGACGGGCCCTTTACTGGCGTGCCGTTTCTGCTCAAAGACCTGATAGCCTCATACGCTGGCGTGCGAATGGCGTCCGGGGCCATGATCCTGCGGGACTTTGTGCCTGACTACGACAGCGAGCTGGTGACGCGGCTGAAGCGCACTGGGCTCATCATTTTGGGGAAGACGAACACGCCGGAGTTAGGCTTGATGGCGACCACCGAGCCCCGTTTGTTCGGCCCCAGCCGCAACCCCTGGGACACGGGTCGGATAACGGGCGGATCAAGCGGAGGCTCAGCGGCTGCCGTGGCCGCTGGTCTGGTTCCCATGGCGCATGGCAACGACGGCGGCGGCTCGATTCGCATTCCTGCCTCATGCTGTGGAATCTTCGGCCTTAGGCCCACTCGCGCCCGCAACCCGCTGGGCCCTGAATACGGCGACATCCAGAGCGGACTTGTCGTCGAGCACGCCCTCACCCGCTCGGTTCGCGACAGCGCCGCCCTGCTTGATGCTACCTCCGGACCAATGTTGGGTGATCCATACTGGGCACCACCTCCAGCGCGCCCCTTTCTCCAGGAGGTGGGTGCCAACCCCGGGCAACTGCGTATTGCCTTTACCGTCACTACCAATGCAACCCCCAGCGGCGCCGCTGTCCATGGCGACTGCGTGAGCGCGGTGCACGAAGCAGCACGGCTGTGCGCCGATCTTGGCCACAAAGTTGAGGAGGTACCCCCACCTGTGCCTGGAGAACAGGTTCTCCTAGCTCTTGGAACACTGTGGGGGGCGGGGTGCGTCTGGACCGTAGACCGCGTGGCCTTCTTGATGGGCCAGGCACCCACCCCAGAGAAGTTCGAACCGAACACCTGGCTCCTGTACGAGCTGGGCCGTCAGCACAGCGCCTCGGCCTACCTGGGGGCCCTAGAAACTATCCAGCGTATCGCTCGCGACGTCAGCTGTTTTATCGTCAACTACGATGTCTGGCTCACGCCGACGCTCGCTGAGCCGCCCGTGCCCCTCGGTACCTTCGACTACAATCCGGATAATCCCTGGCACGGGCGAATACGAGAGGGGGACTTCGTGCCCTTTACCACGCTCTGCAACCTCACCGGGCAGCCCGCGATGTCGGTGCCTCTCTTCTGGAATGCCGAAGGCCTGCCCATCGGCACTCAGTTCATTGGGCGCTTCGGGGATGAGGCGACTTTGTTCCGTCTTGCGGCGCAGCTTGAGGCGGCGCGACCTTGGGCTGACCGCCGCCCACCGGTATCGGCTTGAGGGCTCGTTTCTTACTTCCCCTGGACTTGGTAGAACAGGTCGATACCGTTGACTCTCGCTTTTTGCATTCCCTATTTGCTCCCAAAAGCTTGCGCTACAGATATCTTGTGGTATTATATCACAAATCGTGAGTGAATATCGTAAGCTACTGGCTTGAGAAGACAAAGAGGGAAGTAACGTGGGAGGGGAGAAATGCAGGAAAGACGTCAGAGCCAGCGCAGAGTGACCGCGGAAAGACGCAAGGGTCAGCGGAGAGTGATGCAGGTGCCTGTAGAGCCAGAGCGGAGAGTCCGGGGAGAAAGACGGAGGGGAGAGCGGAGGGTGACGGCGGAGAGGCGGAGGGGAGAGGGAGGGAGATAGGTAGAGAGCATACAGGCAGCGTGTGGAACCCGATTCGAGAGCCCGATGCAACGATTGTCAACCAATACGACGATGCTAAGCGCCTGCTGACTCAGTACGTATCGCTACCCTATGGCTGTGATTTAGCGGTTGCCTCTAGCTGCGGAACTTAGCAATGTCTTTGTCTACCTCCTCAAGTCCTAATCTGGCGAGTGTTTCCCTTGTAGGGATGCCGTTGCGGTCCCAACCCCTGGCGTTATAGTATTCGTCTATGATGGTATCCGGCTTTCTTATCACCTCGCCGTCGCGTAGCCCCCCTTGCAGGGGCTCGGTGTACATTCGCTTGGGTAGGGTATCGTCCTTCCTGGTAAAGCCCTCCCTAATGTTGAAACATCGCTCAAGGTTGTACACCTTCTCTCCCACGAACATCAGGTAATCTGCGCTTCCGAAGCGGGGCACACCCAACGCTGCTTCCAGCATCCTGCCCTGGAGGTCCAGGTCGATAAGTTCCAGGTGGGGGCCGGGAAATATGCAGCAGTTAGCCAGCTCGAAGGCAGCCACGGTATCATGATTATATTTCACGATATCGCCCTTGTCTTCGTCGGCAGCAGGATCCAGAAGCCGTGGCTTCGGGTTGCCGATCTCCTGACTGACATAGCCATATTCGTGGTTGGCCCCTGCGTTGCTCAAAGCGAAGTTCATTCCCAGGGCTTTCAATGCTCGCGGCTCATATGCAGGTATTTCCTGACCCTTAACATGCATTGCATATTGCTCAGACCCCTTGCCAATGCGTTCGGCCGCTCTCTTCACTCCCTCAGCAAGGATATCGCCCAGTCCCTCCCGACGGCCGATTTTCTCTATGAGTTTGATCATTGGCTCGTGGTCTCCATAGTTGAGAACCAAACCATCCGTTTCCTTGGTGGTCAGAATGCCCTTTTCGAACAGCTCGTAGGCAAAGCCAATGGCATTACCGGTGCTGATGGTATCCAGACCCAGCTCCCAACACAGGTGGTCTGCGTATACTGTGGCCTCGAGGTTAGTGCATCCTGTTGGTCCCGTAAATGCCCAGACCGTTTCGTATTGCGGTCCCTCGCTGCTGACTCCTGCGTAGGGGCCGCTGGGCACCTTTCGGATCTTCCCGCAGTTTAGCATGCAGGCATAGCAACCGACGTGCTTTTGTGTGATCTGCGCGTATTGCATGAATGAAATCTTCTCCCAGCCTTCTAGCTCAGCCGTGCGAAAGTTTCGCACGGGAAAAGATCCGCAAACGAAACCGGGATAATCCACCCCCATAACGGTGCCATAATCGCGGAATGGCTCGAAGCCCAGCCCCTCTTTATAGCATTTCACCTGCTGCTGCACCAGCTTTTTGAACTCCGTTGGATTCGCCACGGTTTCACTTCGGTCTGCCTCTATCACGATAGCCTTTAGGTTCTTGGAAGCCATAACGGTTCCGGTACCGCCGCGGCCTGCAGCGCGATGACCGCTAAATATCGAGGCATAACGCACCAGCTTTTCGGCCGCAGGTCCGATGCATACCATCCTCGCTTTGGCCCCGTGTTCCTTTTTCAGATATGCCTGGGCTTGACCAGTGGTCTTTCCCCAGATGGCACCGGCGTCGCGGATTTCGTACTTGCCATCCTTGATATGAAGGTAGACAGGTTTTGCCGCTTTGCCCTCGATAATTATGAGCTCAAAGCCAGCCCACTTGAGCAAGGCCCCAAAATCGCCGCCACCGTAGCTGCGGGTGTATGTCCCGGTAAGCGGGCTCTTGGTGGCAACCAGCCACTTGGAGAGTGACTGCGCGCTCGTTCCCGCCAGGGGCCCTGTTCCGAGCAGCAGCTTGTTCTCCTTGCTTAGCGGCTCGATACCTGGTTGAATCTCATCATAAACGTATTTGGTGGCAAAGCCCCGTCCTCCCACGAAAGCTTCGACTATCTCGTTGGGGATTTCCTCTTCCTTTATACGACCGCTGGAAAGATTGACTCGTAGAAGCCTGCGCATTGCTACCTCCTTTTGTCTATTTGCGTTAGAGATGCTTGGGATTAAGAGCGAACATATTCCAAAACCCTTTCGCATAAAGGGAAGGCAAGCTCAAAACATTTGTCAGACATCTGAGCACCCACAGACCGAATTGAGTCACCTGCAAAGTAGAGCCCCTGGATATTGGGCGATTGTATATCGAGTTCCATCGGCACGACGGCATAGGCATATCTGGTGAAATTGAGCTGCAGGTTCATCCCCTCGCATTCAATAGCTTCGTTAAACCCCGGGAACCCTTTTTCGACAGATTCCTTCCATCTTGCATGCCCTTCCCGTACCTTATCCATCTGACCAGTAGGGCCGAAGGGGTTAAGCTCCGAGGTGCCCGGAATCATGGAGGTCACAAGTTGTTTCCCCGGCGGCTCAACGGCATTGATATACGATCCCAAGGTGACGTCTCCTACATAAGTGGGAACACCATAGTCATTATCGAAAATATGAATCCAGCCATAGCCATCTCTGGGCAAAACGTCCTCGCCAAGAAGGAAAAACCCGGACAGGTCGGGGCCGGCCATCTCCCCACACCGCCTGATGGACTCAGCCCAGTCCTCGGTTAGAAACTCCCGCCCAAGAATGCTCTTTGCTACTGCTTCGAAGATCGGTATGGCGCATATGACGACAGGGGCACTGTATTCCTCCAACATGAAGCGGTTTTGATAGTCCTGAGCAACCACTCCTTTTGCTTTTCCGCCCTCTATGGTAATACTCCTGACCGCCTTATTGGTGATGACCTCGCCACCGTGATCTGTGTAATACTTGACCAAAGGAGCTATGACCGCATTTTCCAGGGTCGCGTGCTGCGGATACCATATAATAGGGGCTCCTGTATCGAGGAATGTCCTGAAGGCATTGGCAACGAATCCAAAGTTGATTTGTGTGGGCGGAGCACCCACAATGGGCCCCATTCCATGCAGAACTGCCTGAGCTATTGGTTCTTCAACATATTGATCTATCCAATCGCCAAAACACACGTTCACTGACTTACGGCACTCTTCTTGAGACATGTCCGACGTAAGCTGGGCAATCCTCGTGATTTCCTGCTTTGACTCCTGGCCCATTTCGACGCCTGTTGCGAAAGCGAAAAACTCGAAGAAGTTTGCCGGGCCGAGCTTTGGATCCATCGAGAAGCAGTCGACTTGGCCAGGCCTCTCTTTGCTGACCAATCCGATGGTCCAGGGTACGATCTTTTGTTCCATACGGAGGCCCAGGTCACAGAAGTACTCATAAATAGCTGTTTTCTCAGCAGAACCAGATAATGACACCAGGAAGTGAGTGGCACAATCCACGCGGCAACCGCGGAAATCGATCGAGCGATACCGTCCTCCGAGAACTGCATCCTTTTCTACGATTGCTGAAGATACGCCTTCGCGAGCCAACAGACTCCCAATGGCCAGACCACCAGGGCCTCCCCCCACGATGATAGCATCGAACTCCCTCTTCATCGTTATGCCCCCATTGAACTCAGAGTCTGCGATTGCTGAAGCAGCACGAGAGTACCTTGCCTTTTATTGGTCGGCACCGGTGTCCGCCACAAGCGTCCACATTCGGTCACTCGGCCCAGGGAGAGTAAAGAGTAGCGCACGGGATAGCGCGAATTGGACGCCTGTTTCGGCAGTAAAATCCTAGACGATTATAACTCCATTTGTCAATTACGCGGAGTCGACCTTTATTTGACACACCCATGCGATGGGAGTTAACCTATGTTTCGGGCCCTTTGATATGAATACAAGGCCGTATGAGATTCGGTGGCATGGCCGGGGTGGCCAAGGGGCGATAACGGCTGCCAAGATAATGGCACAGGCGGCTTACTTCGATGGCTATCGGGGGGTGACGGCTGCGCCATCTTTTGGCGCTGAGAGGAGAGGTGCTCCGGTAAGCGCATCAACCAGGATCTCCCCGGAACCGGTCATGGTTATGTCGCAGGTTGAGGAGCCCGATGTGGTGGTGGTCCTGGACCATACCCTGCTGCGAGACATGGATGTAACCAACGGGCTGCGCCGGGGCGGATGGCTTGTGGTGAATTTTTGGCAGCGTCCCCAAGAACTCAAGGTTAAGGGTGATTTCAACATCGCTACTGCTGATGCTACCAGGGTATGTCGGGAACTGGGGCTGATTGTCGCTGGACTCACAGTGGTGAATACAGCCATATTGGGCGCGGTTGCCCGCGCAACCGAAATGGTGGCCGTGGCAAGCATGGAGAAGGCAATAAGGGAAAGGTTCTCCGACAACGCCGTAGATATCAACCTCGCTGCAATTACAAAGACCTATGAGATAACCATGCTGCAGAGGACAGGGCAATAGCAGGGCCTCTGTTTGGTTGAGATAAAATGGAAACCAGGAATTGCCAGCACATCTGTGGTGAATCGTCGCCGGGTATTGGAGAAGGGGGCAGGACAGGCGAGTGGCGTAGCTCGAGGCCAGTAATAGACCAGGGCAAGTGCACCCCGGCCAGGCAGGGTAAACCCGCCTGTTTCTTATGCTGGCTCTATTGCCCGGATGCCGTCATCAGCAAGACCGTGCCCCTCGGGATAAACCTGGAGTACTGCAAAGGGTGCGGAATATGTGCGCAGGTGTGCCCGGTGCACGCAATAACCATGGTAGATGAAGAGGAGTTCCGCTCTGAGGAAAGTGGATAGGAAAGCCGACATACAGATACTCGATGGCAATCATGCCGCGGCCCACGGAGCAAAGCTCAGCCGCGTCCAGGTGATCGCTGCCTACCCGATTACGCCCCAGTCGCCGGTCACCGAAACGCTCTCCGAATTCGTAGAAGGCGGTGACCTCAATGCTGAGTATATTGCCGTCGAGAGTGAGCACAGCGCCCTCGCTGTTTGCACCTCGGCTTCTATCGTGGGAGCGAGGACATTCACCGCCACCAGTTCGCATGGTCTGGCCTATATGCACGAGATGCTGCACTGGGTTGCCGGGACACGTCTTCCGGTAGTCCTCGCCTGCGTCAACCGTGCCATTGGAGCGCCCTGGAGTGTGCTCAACGACCAGCAGGACTCTATATCCCAACGGGATACCGGCTGGGTACAAATATACGCTCGAAACAACCAGGAGATACTGGACTCGGTTATCCAGGCTTACAAGATCGCCGAGTCGATCTACGCGCCCGTTATGGTCTGCTACGACGGTTACGTCCTTTCTCACACCGAAATGCCGGTGGATGTGCCGTCACAGGACGATGTGGACAGGTTTCTACCCCCGTACAAGCCCCACACGGTACTGGACCCAGCCAATCCCAAGAACTATAACCTGGTAACCCTAGCGAATCCCAGAGTAAACGCTGAGGGCGTGCTCTGTCACGGATATATGGAGCTGCGGTATCTGCTCCAGGAGGCTTTGCAAAACTCAAGGGAAACGATAGCCGGGGTG
>Ga0209427_10003968_pt1 | contig 17209 bp, 17 predicted proteins | sample DeeMarSWOR136_30_FD_187465 | JGI IMG/M metagenome (GOLD analysis project Ga0209427, IMG submission 187465) | Marine sediment microbial communities from White Oak River estuary, North Carolina - WOR-1-36_30 (SPAdes) (version 2) | ecosystem: Environmental > Aquatic > Marine > Intertidal zone >...
GGGGGAAGGTCGCTGGTTTGCTTCGGCTTGAACCTCAGCACTATCGCGAATTCTGCTCCGGCTATTTAAAAGGCAATAACTTGGCGGGAACCGAATCTGAGTTCGGCTCAAATTGTTTTATTTTCGTTTTAAAGTTCAATATTCCCACTGCTCCTGCTATTTTCTGAACTTCTGCTCCGCAAGAAGTTGCGTCAGCCATTTCATAAAAACCTCCATGATGCAACCTCACACACTAGTTTCCTGGTCAGAGTAGTGCAGAGTGAAATTCCTCGCTTTTTTTAGTCGAAAGCAGTTGAAATTTGGTCTTTTTGGCATTATATTATAATTACTTATTGTGGCGTGAATTTGAAGGTTAGGTTGAATATTTGGCGACCGATGGTTAGTAATCGTTATCAAATATTGGAAGAGATCGGCTCTGGGGGAATCGCAAAAGTCCTTAAAGCATTTGATCTTTTAACACGAAGGAGCGTTGCAATAAAGATCCTTTTGAGCAATGAGTCCGAGCATGTTGAAAGATTCAAAAACGAGTTCCTGCTTCTGAGGAAGTTGCATCATTCCAACATCGTGAAGGTGTATGATTTTGGCTTCAGCAACTTGGGGCAGCCATATTTTAGCATGGAACACATTGAGGGAAGAGATTGGAATATTTCTCTTCGACCACCGGATTATCGCAAGTTTTGGCACATAGCATTTCAGATCTGCCGCACGTTAGATTTTCTCCATTCCAAACGAATCGTTCACGGTGACGTCAAACCGTCTAATATTCTGATCGCCAATTCGCCGGATGGTGAGCTGACAATAAAATTTACTGATTTCGGCTTTGCAGAGTATGGAAACACTCAGGAATCGTCCCGTTTGAAGGGGAGTTTTCCCTATCTTGCCCCTGAAATAATACGAGGAGAAAAACACACACCACAGGCAGACCTGTACTCGGTTGGAATTCTGTTCTACGAAATCCTCTTTGGAAAGCCTCCATTCGACGAACAGGATCCAATGGATCTGGCAAGGAGCCACCTGGAGAAAGAGGTAGTAATTCCAAAGGAGCCCCCGATCTCAAAAGAACTAAAAAGCCTAATACTTAAGCTTCTGGAAAAAGATCCGTTGGACCGTTTTTTTTCAGCCGAAGACATCCTGGATCAGATTCGAAGAATCTCGGGCATCGCACCTGACAACCTGGAAAGCCTTCTGGCGCGGACTCTGATCAATTCAGCGGATTTTGTGGGACGTGAGACCGAATTCAGAGTTATGAGAGAAGCTTTAACTCATTCTGCCGATACGGCAAACAGATTTGTGCTGGTCACTGGTGAACCGGGAATTGGCAAGGCAAGTCTGCTAAGCGAATTCGTCGCCTGGGCACAGCTTCATGGATTTTCGGCACTCAAGGTCTCTCTGAAAGAGACCAAGGCCTCCGAAGCATTGCAGGACAAAACCCTTCCATTTTCGGAGTCTACGTCTCACTCCTCTGTTTTGGTGTTCGAGCATTTGGAATTGGCAGATGATTCCTTTTTCAGTTTTCTCTCGGATTTTGTCTCCAACATGCAGAGGAAGCGGATCCAGTTTTGCTTTACCCTTACTAATGAGCTATGCTCTCCTGAAGAGAATCGAAGAGCGGAAGAGATCGCTAAGAGAATTCGATCAATCTGTGGTGATTCCATCATTTCAATGAGGTTAGATAGACTAACTCAGGTGGAAATAGAGAGCTTGCTTTGTTCGATGTTCGATCTGAGAGAACGAGCGGAAAAGATCGCCCCACTGGTTTATCGAGAGACGGGGGGTAATCCTCTTCTGACACGTCAACTTATGGAAACATTGGCGGAAGAGGGCGGGATTCTAAGGAAAAATGGTAAGTGGAGGATCGAAAGAGAAAACATCCTAAAAAGCAAGATCCCACAAGGCGTAAGAGATGTGATCAAAAGACGACTTAGTGGGCTGAGACCCGATAGCGTGGAACTGCTTACTTGTGCCTCAGTCTGGGGCTCAGAAATCGAAACAGAAGAACTAACGCAGCTAAGCGGTTTCGATAGAAGAATCATTTTGACCTCTTTAAACGAGATCCTCGCACAAGGCCTGATGCAGCAATCACCCACTCCAGATAAACGCAGATTTCGGTTCGTTAATAACCTTACAAGAAGATTTATTTGGAATCAAATAGATACTGAGAAAGGAAAAAATCTGCATCAAAAGGCGGGAGAAATCTTGGAGAAAAAAGGCTTGCATAAAGAAACAAATGTTTATGAGCTGGCAAATCACTTCTACCAAGCGGGAGATGTTAAACGGGCCTTAAAGTTCTCTCTTTTGGCAGCACAGCAGGCTGTGAGGAAATGCGAGCATTACCAAGCAATTGCCCAATATACGAACGCTCTGGAGATCTATGATCAGGTTCCAACTCTCTCGTCAAAATCCAAGGAGGACATACTGGAAAACTTAGCCGATCAATTCGATTTAATCGGAGAACCCGGCAAGAGTCTGAGCACTTATGAAGAAGCCCTTCAGATATGGAACTCAAAAACCTCCAATCATGAGAGACCAGCAGCAATATATAGGAAAATGGGAAAAATCTTTGAGAAAATGAACGAACATGACAAGGCACTCGAATTTCTTGAGAAGTCTCTCCAAAACTTCAAAACAACGAGTTCGCTGAAACACTATTCTAGAACCTTGGTTAATCTGGGATGGGTACATCTAAAGAAATCTGAGTATGAGAGGGCAATAGGCCGGTTCGGAGAAGCCCTTGACGTTTTGCAGGAAGATGTCACATCGAAGGAGAGGGGATTTGCTCTGAGCGGTCTGGGAAGCACGCATTGGGCTCTGGGAGACTATTCACAGGCAAGTTGGTATCATCGTGAGAGTCTGGAGGTTTTCAGGCAGATCGGCGACACAAAAAAAGTTGCCGAATGTTATGGCAACTTAGCCATAATATCCAGGAGCCGAGGAGAATTGAGGCAGGCTATAGAGTATTTCCGAAAGTGCGTTGATCTTTTGGAAACTGTCCAGGACCACTATCGCCTCTCGATATTGTATAATAATCTCTCCTTGGCTCATTTGGACTTAGATCATTGGGATGAAGCGCTACACTGTTTATCCAAGGCCTGCGAATTTCAGGAAAAGGTGTCTGACCCAGTCGGTCTCGGTTTATCCTACAACAATATTGGCTTAATTAACCTGAGGAAAGGAGGATTATGCCGGGCCTTGGAATACTTCAAGAACGCAATAGTCCAATTTCAAACTGCTCAACACCGGAGCGGCCTGGCTCTGGTTTACTACAACCTTGGAGATCTGTATACACATCGAGAGGAATTCAATCAGGCCTTGAGTTATCTAAACAAAAGCTTAAGAATAAGGGAAGAACTTGGCGAGGAAGCGGGAATGGCTGACTGTTTTGCCCTATTGGGGAAAGCTTTCTTGCAGCTATCCACGTTTGATCAAGCAGCTCAAAATCTTCTGCAAGCGCAGAATCTCTATCAAAAACAGAAGAATAAAAAAGCTCGAGCTGAGGTTCTACTTTCTCGGGCAGAATTGTATCTTAAAATCGGAGAACCAGTTCGAGCGGAAACACGTTTGACTCAAGCCCAACAACTCCTTCAGCAGTTCGACAGCAAATCTCTCTGGGCATACTCCCAAAGGGTCCGAGCAACGTTTATGAGGTCCATGGGGGATCTCCATGATTCCCTGGAGTGCTTGTCTGATAGTAGCAAGACATTTAGAGAAATAGACGCCAAATTTGAACTTGCAAGAACATATCTTGAGATTGGGAAGACCAAACTGGAACTGAAAAGATACAAAGAGGCAAAAGGGTTCTTGAGGGAGTCGTTAAACATATTTGAAAGGGAAAAGGCCGAAACGAAGAAAAAGGAGGTGGAGTCATTGCTGGGACAGATACACGACCTGACAGCATTTGAGAACGAGCGAATAACAACCTTTTACCAGTTGGCTGAATTGTTGAATAACATCTGGGATACAGATGAGTTATTGTCAAAATCACTCGAGTTGACAATCCAACTGTTGAATGCAGAAAGAGGTGCTATCATTCTCTATTCGGATAAAGACCAGAGTTTCGAAGTCAAAGTCTCACGAGGAATCGAACAAGAAACTTCACAGGATGCCATCGCTATCAGTCGACAGGTTCTCACCGATGTGGTCAAAAGCGATTCTCCATTGGTTATTGAGGACACCAGAAAGGACCCTCGATTCACCAAAAGCCGAAGTGTGATTATGTATAATATCCTTTCCGTTCTTTGTGTACCGCTGAAAACTAAAGACAGGCTCATTGGAACCGTCTACTTGGATCACCGTGGACTTCCGGCGGTCTTCTCCCGTGAGGATGCGGATTTTCTTAAGGCTTTTGCCAACCTAATAGCCACTGCCATTGAGAAAAGCGAGCTCTATGTTAGGGCCAATGAGGAAATATTTCAATTGAAAGAAGTATTGCACCGAACTTACGAGTATCCGGAGATCATAGGAAAAAGCATGAAGATGCAAGAGGTGTTCAATACGGTAGAGAAAGTAGCCAGCTCCAAGACAGGCGTCTTGATACTGGGCGAGAATGGAACAGGAAAAGAGGTGATAGCAAACTTAATCCATAACAGAAGCCCAAGAAGGGATGGTCCATTCATCAAAGTGAATTGCGCCGCTCTGCCGGAAACTTTACTGGAAAGTGAGCTGTTTGGCATAGAGCAAAAGACAGCTACTGGCGTGGGCTTCAGGAAAGGCAAGTTCGAATTAGCCGATAGTGGAACAATTTTCTTGGACGAGATAGGAGACATGAGCCTTTCTGTTCAGGCGAAAGTTTTAAGAGCGATAGAAGAAAAGGAATTTGAAAGAGTAGGGGGGCAAAGATCAATCAAGGTTGATGTAAGAGTAATTTCTGCCACAAACATGGATTTGCACAAAAAAATCGAGGAAGGTTCCTTCCGTAAGGATTTGTATTTCAGGTTGAATCCCATAGTCGTCACCATTCCACCTCTTCGCGAAAGGAAAGAAGACATCCCTTTTTTGATTGAGTATTTTCTCAGAAAGTTCTCAGAGGAGAACAGCAATTCTGTCAAAGTAACCAAAAGGATAATCGATGCTCTCAGAGAATACAGCTGGCCGGGTAATGTGAGGGAATTAGAACATCTGATCGAAAGCGCAACATTGCTGAGCGAAGATGGCAGCTTTCCGGAGAAGCTTCTGCCTAAAGAAGCACGGAAAACAAAAACAATGATTAGCTTGGATAGATATGGTAAACTCGAGGAAGTAATGAGCTTTGTAGAAAAGAAGAAAATTCTTTATAGCCTGGACAAGAACAGGTGGAATCAGTCTAAGGCCGCAAAAGAGTTGGGCATCAGCGAGCCCACGCTAAGAAGAAGAATAAAAGAATACAAAATCAAGAAACCAAAGAAAATCCAGTCGTCATGATCGACGACGCTCCGACAAAAATGCTTTAATGACAACCACTTAAGCCCCATCTTATAAATCTCCACACTTTTGAGCCATCCGTCGAATTTGAAACTAGCCCTAAATGACTCTCTTCCATGCGTTTCCCCTGATACAGCCCTAGTAGTCCTCGTGTTCCACCACATTTGACGAGTTCCTCCCTTTTTTGCTTTTCCACCTATAGTCTCCCAATTCAGATATATCTTTCTGTAAGATTTTCAACCCCAAGAGATAAACTGCCCTCCCGACTGATCGAACTCAACCTTTCACGTTCAGGCATGTCCTTTGCTATTAGGTGCATGTGCAGAAACCAAATGTCTGTTCACCTCAACCAAGGAGGTAAGTTCCATGTTTTCAAAATCCGCTCTACTTAAGCTTGTGGCATTTCTGCTAATAGTCTCGCTAGTCGTAGGCATTCCCATGGGGACAACTGTATTTGCAGACGGAGGCGGAGCCCAGCCATTTCCACCCGACCAAAGTCCGTCATCGGACGGAGGTATTGGCGGAGGTCTTTTGGCAGTCACCCTACTAACCATTTTGCATTTCATTCTATAAAGGGGACAAGAATGCGAAATACCGTGGGCCAAGATAGCGTTCAGGAAATCCACAGAGAGATCGATCGTGCTACCAAATCTACTCTCAATGTGATCTTGGAGGGTGAAAACGGAGTCGGCAAAGATCACTTTGCCAGAATGATACACGAGAGCAGAAATTGGGGAGGTGAATTCGTGGTCTACGATTGCGAGTGTAGCATTCGGGATCGGACAAGGATAGTCGAAGAGTTCATCTCCTCAGTTGTTTTTCAGAAACTCTTAAGATCAAAGAAGAACACCTTCCTGATCAGAAGAATTGATCTCCTTCAGCCGCACCTACTTTCACGGCTCTCCGATTTTGTCGATGAGTTGGATAAGAGGGGCGCTTTCCGTAGAAGTGAAATTCTGACTTTGGGGATAATTGGATCGCTCCAGACGAGCGAGCATAAAAGGTCGCCGGCCAACACCAAACTGGACAAATTCTTGAGTAGACTCTTCCGTCTAAAAATCACGGTTCCTCCCCTAAGAGAGAGAAAAAAAGAAATTCCCCAACTGGTTCAGAGATATATTTCTCTTTTTAACAAGGAACAGAAGAGAAATGTTTTAGGAATCACTTCTGAGGCACTTGAGATCCTTTTACAATATGATTGGCCCGATAACATCTGTGAACTTAGGAGGGAGATTGAAGGGGCTGCCACTTTGACCAAAGACTATGGGTCGATTAAACCATCCTCGCTATCGGAGATCCTGACTGAATCCGTACTGGAAAAAAACAGGATTCCTTCACAAAAGTGACTAAATCGGAACGCTTGCTTTTAATTCTGAATCTCTTAAGATCCAGAAGGAATCTCACGGCTTCTAACTTAGCCAAAGAATGTGAGGTCTCTGAAAGGACCGTCTATAGAGATATTCGAGCCCTATCTGAAGCCAGAGTTCCAATCTACTTCGATCGCGGATATAAGCTTCTTACCGACGCCTTCTTGCCACCTCTCAACTTCACTGTGGATGAGCTTTTGACCCTATACCTGGGACTTAACTCCGAGTCGATCCAGTCAGTCGACTCCCTAAGAAGATCAGGGAAGCAGGCTCTGGCGAAGCTGGAGTCCTTGATCCCTGAAAGCATCAGAGCCGATTATGAGAACGCCAAGCAGCGTATCAAGGTTCAGCGAGAGAAGCAATGCTCCAGACAAACCAGAGATCTAATATTCGATCTGCTTAAACAAGCGATTTGCTCGGAGAAACAAATCAAACTGCGTTATGACTCAACCCGGTCCTCTGAGATTATCCAGCTGACTCCAAGGATTCTGGTTTACCAGAATGGAGAATGGCATTTAGAGGGAATAGCTCAAAGAAACAGAAGACGCTTCCGCCTGGTCATGATAAAAAATGTTACCTTTTCCGAAAGTGACTCCTTTTCGGAACAAAACGAGGCTTGCCCCTGAAATAGTTTTGGCATCTGCCGGCTTCCGCTGAATATAAAAACGTAGCACCTGTTAGCTTGACCCATCCTTTTGCATCCCATCTTCCCCCTCGATCTAAGCTTATCGATGTATAATGCCTACCTGACTTGTGTTTGATGAATCCGAAAACTTCAAGTCCACGAGAAATCATTAGCTTGACCTTAAACCGATAATCTCCTCTTTCTGAGGGCCCTCTTTTGTCGGTTTCAAGCAAAATCCCGGAATTGTGCTGGAGGAGTTCTGAAGCCTGACTCATTCTTTGAGGGCTGATTTTGCCTCTTCTTATGAAAAGGGCGCCTCCTTTTTTCTTTACCCGGCTCGCAAGCCTACCATTCCACCTTCCATCCGGATGCAAAACTGCCCAAAAAGACTGCATCTTTCCAAGATATTCAACTCTAGCTGAAATCCTTCCCCCCTTGATAGTCAAATTGACTTTTCCATCGTCCCCGAAGTTTCTGATTGCGGTGCAAAGCCTCCGCTTTCTTATTTGAAATCTGATGCGGTGACAGGTGGCTTCACTAGTTAAGACAAGCGCACTCAACTTACCCTCTCCACACGTTTCGTTAATCTTCGTTTTGTCCTATACTCAGATTTATGAGTCAATCTGAGCCACACAAGTACCGGGTTGACGGCTCGGTGTTGTAACTGACAAAAATTGATAACTCCAATATAGCCATTATGGTCTCGATAGTCAAGGTGTCATCCAAAAATATAATGTAAATTAAATTGTACAAAATGCTTTTGCGAAGATAAAACTAAAGGGCATATCTCCTGGATTAAACAGAAAGAGAGGAGGATATACCCCATGCTTCAGGAATTATACTTAGACAAAAGACATATAAGGCGACATTGCTCAAAAGTCAAGAGTTGTTTTTGGGATTATTTGGAACAGAAGACGAAGGAGGCGATGCGGAGGTTATTAAGTGATGGGATAATCAGCACTGCTGATGTGGCTTATCTGATCAACTATCTTTTCAAAGGAGGACCCCCGCCAGGTTGTTAGCCAAATAAAAATATTCAGTTGTTAAAGACCGGCCGAATCTCTAACTCAAGGGTTCGCCTTGTTTTATTTGGCTCTTTTCAAATGCCTTGGGGTTGTCACCCCAAAGACTCACTCTGCCAGTTGGTCATCTATCAACTGCTTACTGATTCTATTGAGCTTTGCATAAGTAAAGGAGAAAGCTACGCCCGACACCCTTCGACTATGCTCAGGGTAAACCCTTCGACTGCGCTCAGGACAAGTAAAGGTCGGGCGCGACGGCAATGGTAGCGTCCGACATTTCTGTCGGACATTCAATGGCTTCAAAGAGGAATCGGAAATGTGTTGATTTACATGAAGTTAGAGCCAGAGCTTAAACCGATTTCATAACCCGAGAGATCGCAGATTTGCTCCGGCTTGAGCCTCAGCACTGTCGCAAATCCTGCCCCTCTATTTTATTTTTTTCACCTTCCTGCAACATCCTGAAAATCTGCGCTTTTTCCCTTACCACGAAAATGTTTTCTGAACCAAGAAAAACACTGCATTTGTAACAAATCAGGTATGAATCATTTTCTGCATTAAGGACGAAATCCCTGAATTTTTCGCTCTCGCCGGGTACAAGACCCGACGCTTCGTGCATCAATTGTAGTGCTGTAACTTCGGACGCTTTTCTTTTTCTTTGAGAAAGGTAAAATTGAAGAGTCTTAGACGAAAATATAGTTTTCGTCCGGGTAGTCTAAGGCTATCAACAAGGAGAGGTAATCCCTAAGATGGCGGGTGATCAAAAATCTCCTCCGCACATATTCCTTGGCATTTTTCGCCAATTTCTTGGCGATGTTTTTATGATACAAAAGATAACGAATTCGATAGGCCGCACCTTCTGCAGAGTGCACCAAGAATCCGGTTTGATAGTTATATATTTGCTCGACTATCCCCCCTACAGCTCCACCAATTACCGGTTTTTCCTTCCACATGGCTTCGGTGACGGCTAATCCAAAACCTTCCTTCAAGGATTTCTGGAGAACGACATCTGCACAACGTTGAATAGCATTTATCTCCTTGTGGGCAGTGGGAGGCAAAACCAATATGCGTATATCTGGATCATCTCGCACCTTTTCTTCAACCTCCTTGAGCACCATCTCTCCTTCTGGGTCATCGGACGCTCCCCCGCCAGCCAAAATCAGTTGGCAATCAGTTTCCCTTTTAACCAAATGGTAAGCGTCGATAACCCCAAATGGATCTTTAAACCGATCAAAACGGGAGATCTGGACCAAGGTGGGTTTGTTCCTTTTAATGCCATATCTCTTCAGGACATTGTTCACTTCAATCTGGGAAAGGCGCATGTTTTTCTCGCTCAAAGGATCGATAGAGGGAAAAATAAGGTACTGGGGATGAGGAAGATTTTGTGCAAATTTGGAGAGCGAAAATATGCTGGCGTCGAACTTAACGATATACTCTCTTAAAAACTTCCAAACTTTTCTTTCCGGCTTGGAAACGTCTATATGACATCTCCAAATCCACTTAGCTTTGCCTTTTCGATAGTCTATCAATGATGCCGGCTGAGGATCATGTATTATAACCACGTCCCCTTCCAGATTGAGATCTTGAGCATTCTTTTTGTTGGTCTCTAAGTAAGTTCGAAACATCTCTTCAGAAAGGTTGATCTTGTTTCCCTGAAGTGCATTGTGAAAAGCTTTGGTCACTTCAAAAAAACCTTTATCTCCATTTATAATCTCCCAGCGTGTTTTTATACCTACCTCGTTCATTAGAGGCACCAAAGACTTGAGTATCTCAGCCACTCCACCCCCGGTCTGCGTGGAATTTACGTGAACCACTCTCTTCCCCTTTAATCTCTTTGCCAATCTGATGAGCTGATCGATATTTTCCTTGCCCACTATTGGAGCGTAATCGGAAAGTGTGGTCAACTCTGTCTCCCCATGTTTGAAAGTTCCGATTCCAATATTTGCATGATTCTTTCCCTCAATTCCAAAAGGCTATAAAGATAAAAGTCGATATTTCTTATTTGACTGACCAGTTCAGGACAATCGAAGTTATTTTCTATCCAAAAAGAGAAATCATCTGTGTCCTGGTGCAATCTTTGTCTGGATTCAAAGAAATGGTAATATACGGAGCTGGTATTTACCTTAATCAATGCGTTTTCCAATTCGATCAAGTTCTTAGCTTCAATGTCCGTGGGAATAACCATGGTGGTGGATTCATTAAAGAAGAACTCTGACCCTGGTCTTGACCAGGGGATTATAGGACTTTCCCACATGTGATCTTCAATAATGTCCACCAACGCCTCGCGAAGTCCTTCGACATCAGAGAACCTGAAGGGAGCCAGGTTAGAAAGCTTTTCCGCCAACATAAAATCCTCCAGACCGAAAGCGGCCCAGTGGGCAAAGTCATTAGGATAATCCCGAGGCTGATGGACCGGCTTGATGAAGAACTGATGAAGATGATGAAAAAGAACCCGAGGGCTCACCACCTTCAGAAGTTCCGCAAACTCTCTCAAATTTGCAGCCTTTTTGCCGGTGGGCATTACCAAGATGATACACTCGTAAAACTTAAAGGGAACCTTTGCTATCTTGCTTGGATTTGACAAGATTATCCTCCCATAAATTCCCCAGCCATCTTAGAAAACCTATCACCTCTTGGGGATGGGTCAGGAAATATTTGGCGTTGCTGGTCTGTCCAGACTTTCCGCTCACCAGGGCTGTTATCCCATCTTGTTTTAACAAAGAGAAAGCATCCTCATCTGTTTGATCGTCACCTATATAAACTGCTGCACCTTCACTTTTCAAATCTCCCCCCAACCACTTTTTCAGAATATACGCCAGTGCTTTTCCCTTATTCCAATCTATATTCGGTCTTATCTCCCAAATCTTTTTCCCTCTCTTGAGGTTTAGATCCTTGAAGTCTTTTAGAATACTGAAGAGAATTTGCTTCGCCTTTTGAACATCCTCCGATTCAGCTAAACGATAATGAACGCTGGCAGTAAGACCTTTGTTCTCCACCCACACCCCTTTAATCCCTTTGAGTCTCTGAGTTAATTTTCGGCAGATTTTGTTGATTTCTTCTGTATATCTTTTTGAATTCTTGACGGAAAAGGACAAGCCCCTGCCCTGTATTTCCATTCCGTGGTTGCCTGCATAGATGATCCTTTTAATCCCTACTTTTTTTTTGACATCCTGGCAGGATCTTCCACTCATTATGCACATGAAAACATCAGGCAGATCACATAAATCTGCCAGCAATGATTTCGTATCCTGCGGAAGCAAGGCATGATCGGGATGGTTCACTAGGGGAGTCAAAGTCCCATCGTAATCTAAGCCTATAAAAAGAAACTTCTTCCCCAGAATCTTTTTTTCTATTTGAGGGTATTCTTCCAGCAATTCAAGCATTTAGATACCTGTTCGAGATTAACTTCTCTTTTTGCTTTAAACGTGTAAAGCTTAAAAGAGGCATGGATTGGCAGTTTCAGAAGTCACTCGCGCATCATGAGTATGTCCACGTCCGCCTCGGCTTTGGAGGGAATCATCTCTGATAAGGTTTGGAAGATGTCATAGGTCCACTTGTAGATATCGTATTCCTTCAGATACTGGCGCATCCGCCTGATTCTATCCCTTTTTTCGTGAAGGGGCATGTCTAAAGCCCTCTTTATTGCCTCCGCAAAGCCATCCGTATAGTATGGGTTGATGGGGATGGAATGTTCCATCTCCTCGAAGGCTCCAGCAAATTCGCTTAGACACAAGATCCCTTTCTCGTCAATTTGAGAGGCGATGAACTCTTTAGCCACTAAGTTCATGCCGTCTCGTACGGAGCTGATTATGGCTAAGTCCGCCAGCCGATAGTAGATAGACAAAGTCTTGTGATCCACCTGACGGTTGATAAAAAGAATGGGACGCCAACCTCGCTTCTGATATTTCTCGTTTATTTGATTCACCAACCTTACCACTTCCTCACGTAGTTCACGATAGGCTTTAATTTTGGTGCGTGAGGGTGCAGCAATTTGAACGAAGGTGAACTTGCCCTGATACTGGGGATACCTTTCCAGAAAGAGATCTAAAGCCTTAAGCTTTTCCGGAATTCCTTTGGTGTAATCCAATCTATCCACACTTAATCCCAAGATGGTCTCGTCCAGATGAAATCCTTTCTTCAATTTGGTAAGCATGGCATGGGTCTCCTTGGATTGCGCCAGCGAGCTAAAATATTCGAAATCTATGCTAATGGGGAAAGCTTTGACTTTGGTAACATGATCTTTATAGGTGACGGTGGATTCTTCTGAATCCACCTTGGCCTCCAGCTCCTCTTCCACACAAGTTAAGAAATTCCTACAGAAATTTTGGGTGTGAAACCCCAGAAGATCCGATCCCAAAAGTCCCTCCAAAAATTCCTTACGATTTGGCAATATGCAAAAAAGATCGTGGCTGGGCCACGGGATATGCCAGAAGAATACGATCAAAGCATCCTCAGCCAGCGCTCTCAATTTTCGAGGCACCAAAGAAAGTTGGTAGTCATTTACCCAGATGAGTGCCTTTTTATTCTCAATCTCCCCTGAGGTCACTTGAACAAAGTATTCATTCACCCTTTTATAGAACTCCCAAAATTTTCTTCTGAAAACAACCTGGTTGCAAAGATTGTGTGCCAAGGGCCAAAGCGATCTGTTGGAAAATCCCAAATAGTAGTTTTCCACCTCCTCTTCGGTCAACCACACCCGTTTTAAGACGTATTTGGGGTCTTGTGGAGGCACCTTGACTCTGTCCATCTCATCCACGAATCTTTTATCCAGGTTTCCGCTACCCCAAGCTAACCAGGTACCCCCGGCCATCTGCATGACCGGATCCAAGGCTATGGCTACTCCACCTGCTTGTTTTTCACAGACGAATCCTCTGGGAATGGCTCGATGGACGTAAGGCTCCCGATTAGACAAAAGAACCAGCTTGCGATCAAGAAAACTTTCTTCCAACAACGCCAAAATGTCGCTTTTTCCCATCTCTCGCTTCCCTTTCAATTTTTTTGAATATAATTGCCTTTATAAGGAAAGTCAAGATATTATTTCTAGAAGTTGCATCCACTGATGCGGTATGATGAATTATTCTTTGAATCAAGAGTGGGTTGGAGTTATCATAAAAGCTTTTGCCGTTGTCCCTTGAGTAGCATCAGCCCAGCCGTGAAGGCTGGGCTACGCGTTCTAAGAATCGTTGGCGAAATCCAATCCCTCACCCAAACTAAGAAATATACTTAAAATCAATGCCTCATCAACTTCTTCGCCGGATATCAAAATGCTTAAAATCGAAGTTACTTGAAAACACAAAACTTCTATCCTTCCTTGACATCTTATCTCCTCGGTATCAACCATCAATTTCATACTCTTATAGACACCTATACCTTTGGGCTCATCCGTCGTCAGAAGTTTTTAGATCCAGTTGACTAAATCCCGCCAAAAATAAGCCGCAGACCTCTCGAAACTTTTTGAAAAATTGGTGGAACATTTCTGGTGAAATCAATGTATAAAAAACTGAGTCGGATCGATTTTGGGAGCATTCGGCTCACAGACTGGTGCGTGGGAAAAAACTTCTCTTGGAGTGGAAATAATGATGCTAAATTGGAAATGGGTCTTGATCTTTTTTCTGATATTTCTGTTTTTTCTCATCTTAAGTCGTTCCGACTTGTTGGCTCAAGAAACGGATGAGGATACGGTTAAAAGCATCACGGCAATCAGAATAAATGGCGGGGCAAAGATAAACGGCATATTAGATGAGGAGTTCTGGCAAAAAGCTCCCCGGTCAGGAAATTTCACCCAATACCAGCCCGATGAAGGCCAACCCGCCAGCGAATCCACATTCGTGAGGGTGGCTTACGACGATGAAGCCCTATATGTGGTCATGGAGATGTACGACTCAGAACCGGACAAAATCATCAGCCGATTGACCAGACGGGATCGATATGTGGAATCTGATCTGGTTAATGTAATCATAGACAGCTATCACGATCATCAGACAGCGTACGCATTTACTGTGTTTGTATCTGGAACTCAGAAGGATTCTTATTACTACAATGATAACTGGAGCGATGACAATTGGGATGCGGTATGGGAATCAGCCACCAGGATTACTCCCTGGGGTTGGGTGGCAGAGATCAAAATACCCTTTCACTGTCTGCGTTTTGCCTGCGAGGAGAACCCGGTTTGGGGATTCTATTGCAGCCGCCGCATCGCTCGCGAGAACGAATTAGACCGATGGATATACATCCCGGAAAGTGCCAGCGGCTTTGTCTCGCATTTCGGTCATCTGAAAGGCTTGAGGAATCTCACACCCCCCAAGAGATTGGAGATTCTGCCCTACGTTGTATCCTATGAAGAGACCGAGCCAAAAAGCTTGGGCAACCCCGACGGAAGGGATTTCTTTGGGAACGTCGGGCTTGATCTGAAGTACGGAATCACCTCTAACATCACGCTGGATGCCACTATCAATCCAGATTTTGGACAGGTGGAGCAAGATCAAACCATTCTAAACCTATCTACTTTCGAGACCTGGTATCCTGAAAAACGACCATTTTTCTTAGAGGGGTTCAAGATCTTCGAGACCCCTTTTGATCTTTTTTATTCCCGAAGAATCGGAAAAGAACCATCTTTGTGGCCTGACGAGGCGGAATACTATATAGACAGGCCAACTTCCACCACCATTCTGGCAGCCGGAAAAATCACCGGTAAAACGAAAAGTGGGACGTCCATAGGAATTCTGGAGGCGGTGACTCAGAAGGAAGAGGCTCAGTTTGCCGACGAGGACCATCATCGCAAAAAGGAGGTTATTGAGCCCCAAGCCAATTATTTCATCGCTCGCGCAAAGCAGGATATTTTGAAAAACTCAGAGGTCGGAATCATGGCAACGGCCGTCAACCAGAGAGATTTCCACCCTGCTTATACCGGTGATCTGGACTGGAATTTGCGCTTCCACAATAGCTATTACCAATCCAGGGGACAGCTGATTGCTTCGAGAACCGGCCCTGAGGAGTATGGCTGGGGTGGGACGGTGGGCTTCTCAAAAGACGGAGGCGAGCGCATACGTGGGTCGATTTCGGCCCACTACCTTGATCGGGGACTGGACCTTAATCATATGGGCTTCCTGACACGTGACGACTATAAAGAAGTCTGGGGCTGGGTGCAATACAGAACAACCAAGAACTGGTGGATCATAAGAAAAACCTGGAATAATATCAACATTGGCTTTGCTGACAACTTATCCGGAGTCAAACTGACCCGGGGAGGAAACTTTAACAATTCCATTGAACTGGTGAACTTCTGGAACTTGGGTGGAGGAATCTGGATGGACTTCGACAATATCTACTCCGATGTGGAAACCCGTGGTGGGCCGCCGGCTCCGATCCCTATCGGACAAAACTGGTGGGTCTGGCTGGTGACAGACAGCCGAAGATGGTGGCAGATCAATCCGTACTTCGAAATGGGAGACACCTGGGATGGCCGTTTCAAAACCTACAGCCTTTGGCTCACACTTCAGCCTAGATCCAACATCGAAATCAGCGGAGGTCCTGGCTACTACCGTAATGACGGTGTTTCTAGATACTTGACTTACCTCGAAGATGAAAACGGAGATAGAACCGACGACATATTCGGAGAGCAACACGTGCGACGATTTGACATGACCTTAAGAGGGACCTTCACCTTCAGCAGGAACCTAAGCCTACAGATTTACGCTCAACCTTTTATGGCTGCCGTAGATTACAGGAACTTCAAGAAGCTCCTTCCGCCGGATGGGTTTGAGTATGTGGATACCACCGTCTACGACGAAAAAGAAGAGCAGCCAGATTACAACTGGACGTCCTTTAACTCGAATGTGGTGCTCCGCTGGGAGTACCGACCAGGGAGCACTCTGTTTTTGGTCTGGACTCAGTCTCGGGAAACCAACGGTGACGTGGGCGTTTTCAAATTCAGACGAGACTGGAACAGCATGTTCGATACTGTGCCCGGCAATACTTTTTTAATCAAAGCCAATTACTGGTGGAGTATATAAATGTCTCAAGAAATATCTCTAAAGCTTTGTCTGCTTAATTGTCTTGAGAAATCAGGTAAAGAAGTTGAAAATGAAGGGTCAACATCTGCGAGTGCGCCCCCAAGCAGCGATGGCAAAGAATCAGGGTGAAGGATGGATTCTTCTTACATCAGGAAGAGTATTGCGACACCACTAACTGCTATGCCCGCTCCCAGAATGCCTCGCCAGCTGGTCTTCTGCTTGTATAAGATCCACACCACGGGAATGATCATCACCGGCATCAGAGACATGAGCGTTGCAGCGACCCCTGCTACCGTATAAGTTACTGCCACCATGGAGAGCCAAACTCCAAGAAACGGACCAGTCGCTGCACCGCCTATGGTTCCTGTGATCGCCTTTCCGTCTTTCGAAGACCATATGACTTTTGACAATCGACCTGCGATTATGACGAAAAGCCAGATGGAGATTGTGGCTGCAAGCATTCTGATCAACGTAGCAGAGAGTGGATTCAAATGGGCTGCCGGATCATCAGCTACGGTGATCATTCCATACTTTGAGATAACCACTTACGAGCTTTACTGGGTTCTTCCTCTTGAACAATAATATCTCCTTGTTCTATGAGAGTTATAAAAACCGTTGTAATGTTTTCTGAAACCCAATTATCCAAATCCTTGTTTGAAACAGTAGGAAATGCAGAGTTTGATTGCAAAGCCTGTTCAAATACCATCTGATGAATTCTACGATGTTTTTGTTCTTTTAAGTCGTACCAAAGATTACGAATTAGTGTTCTTTCTTTTGTTCTTAGAGCTT
>Ga0209427_10003969_pt1 | contig 17203 bp, 12 predicted proteins | sample DeeMarSWOR136_30_FD_187465 | JGI IMG/M metagenome (GOLD analysis project Ga0209427, IMG submission 187465) | Marine sediment microbial communities from White Oak River estuary, North Carolina - WOR-1-36_30 (SPAdes) (version 2) | ecosystem: Environmental > Aquatic > Marine > Intertidal zone >...
GAGTAAACAAAATGGATTAGCCAATTCATAAAAAAGTAGGCAATGGGGATGGCGATGATATTGGCGATGACGACCAGTTTCATGAAGTCCTTTGTGAGCATTTGAACAATACCAGAGACCGAAGCCCCGAGCACTTTTCGGATACCGATTTCTTTTATTCTTCGTTCAACGGAATAGGAAGAGAGCCCGAATAATCCCAGACAAGATAAAAATATTGCCATTAAACCCAGAGCGCCTGTCAATTGAGCTGTCCTATCGCCGCTCACCGTGTCTTCGAATGCATTCTCCAGAGACTCATACTCAAGGGGCAGGTTCGGAACTAAAATGTTCCATTGTTTCGTCATGTATTCAGCTGCACTGGAAATTTTATCTGGAGAAGAAACTTTTACATAAACAAAATTGAGGCCATCCGGATCTAAATAAAGCACAGCCGGAGCAATTTTATTTAAATAGATCGATTTGAAATGATAGTCTTCGGTGACACCGATGACCACGCCCTTTTTTTCTCCGATGACCAATTGCTTTCCGATCGGATTCTCCCACTGCAGTTGCTCGACCGCTGTTTCGTTGATGATAAAGCTATTGATATCTGCGAAATCTTGAGAAAAGCTTCTCCCCTGCCGGATCTCTATTCCCAACATTTCAATAAAACCATAATCGACACCATATGTATTCATGTTCAACGCGTCCTCTTTAGCCACTCCCTCTGGCACGACCTGATTTTCTGTCTCCCATTCAATAGGTAACGCGGCTGCTCCTGAGACAGAGACGATATCTGCATGCCTAACTAACTCTTTTTTTAAAACGTCGAGTTTGGTCCTGGCTTCATGATTCAAATTTGCAGCAATGATCCCTGACCTGTCGAACCCTAAATCAACATTGAGGTTATGATTGTTTTGTTTTACGGTTATTACAGTCATCAAAATCAAAATAATGGAAAATGTGAATTGGGTGATAACCAGTATTTTGCGAAATCGACTTCCTTTCTTTCCTTTTATGAGCCTTCCTCTAAAAACTTGAACCGCTTGAAAAGCCGAGATGTAGAAAGCGGGATAACTGCCCGCAAAAAAACCTGTGAGTATGGCTACACCTAATGCCAGAATCAATACATAAGGAAGCTCCCAGATCGAAGATATGAAAATACTTCCCAAAATCGCAATCATTCCAGGACGGGCGAGCTCGGAGAACAGCAGGGCCAAAGGTAATGAAATTAAGGCCATGAGAATCGATTCTCCCAGGAACTGTTTTATCAACTGGAAACGTTTGGCACCGATGACCTTACGCATCCCCACTTCGTTGGCACGTATCGCATAACTAGCTGTTGATAGGTTCATGAAATTGATACAGGCGATTATTAATATGAGGACAGCAACGATCCATAAAGCAATAAAGCTAATTTGGGCATTACTCCAATAACAGTCGATCTCAGCCGAATTCAACCGAAAATCCTGCAAGGGATGAAGATAGAGACGCTGTGGAGATTCATGAGAATCGGGGAAATATCTTTGAATAAGAGCAGATAGCTTCGCATCCAGCCTTGTGGGACTGACGCCATCAGAGAGAAGCAAAAATGTCGCTTGGTTATTATCTCTCCAGTCATCCATCCGGATATTCATTTCTCCGGCTGTTTCCATTGACACGAGAAAGTCAAAACTAATGCTTGAATTCTCGGGAATGTCTTCAATAATTCCGGTGACGACAACATCAAAATCATTGTTTATAGTCAGGCTTTTCCCGATGGGATCTTCATTCCCAAAATATTTTAATGCCGAAGTCTCAGTAAGAACGATGGAATAGGGTTTTGACAAAATCGTCTCGGTTTGACCCTTTATGAGATTAAACGTGAATATGGATAGAAAATCAGCATCGACAAATCGAATCCTGTTTTCATAAAAATATTTATCCCTGTGCCTGACCACCAATCTCCCTGCGGGAGAAAATCTTGCTGCCTTTTCGATCTCCGGAAATTCGGCTAATAAAGCATCTTTGAGCGGCGATGGGGTTATGGCTGAATGGTGGTCCCTCTCCACACCTCTGGAAACAACCTGGACAACACAGTAGATCCTGTCGGCATTTTTATGAAATGAGTCAAAGCTTAACTGAGAGAACAGCAAGAGAGCAAACACAATAAAAACTCCCAATCCCAGCACCAAACCAGATATGGTTATAGCCGAATAGACTTTATGATTTTTAAGATGTCTCCAGGCAATCTTGATGTAATTGCTTAACATGGTAGTCTCCCATTTTCATGGCGTTTTTAAAAAATGAAATTTCAACCTACGTTATCTATTTTAGTAAGCAAAAAATATGCCAATATTATCTCCTGGAGTTTTCGAATGTTTATTCAACGCTTCATGTCCATTATCGAACAATTCGTGTCCGTATCTGAACAGAAATAAATATTCCCCAGATAAACTTTATAGAAGAGTATATCCAGGATTCCATTTACTGTGAAAAGAAATTCATTTCTCAGAAAAGGACTTGTAGTCGGGCAGTTTATAGTGTCCATAACATTGATCATCGGCACTTTGCTTATTAATGAACAGCTGCGGTATGTGAGTCATCGGAATCCTTGCTACCCACCCACTCTATTCTCGGGGTTTTCCAGGGATTGACTGCAAAATGTCAGTTCCACTGAGTTAATCATCATTAAACAGTAGACTTTAAAATATTTTTTTCCGCATTTAAGTCAACTTTTTTATCTTGCCTTTCGTTTATAAATATATGAGAGATTGTTTAATATATAAATAATCTATTTGAGCAAGGAAAAAAGATGCAGCACGAAGAGGAAAATAAATGCTAAAGTCTTTAACACGGCAGGAAGTGCTTATTTTGCTTTCGATCTTTCAGCTCAAGGATGAGGCTTACCTCGTATCTATCCGCAAACAGCTGAAAAAGATAACAGGAAAGGAGTGGTCGATGGGGGCGGTCTACGTTCCTCTGGATAGGCTCAGAAGATTGGGCTACCTGGACACTCGAATTGGAAAGCCGCAGGCTAAACTGGGAAGAAAAAACATCAAGTATTATCACCTGACCAGACAGACCATTAAAGCTTTGGCAGAGATCAAACAGGTGAACGAACAGGCTTGGCTCGGATTCTCTGAGAGGGCGTATAAAACTTCAAAGTAACAATGCGAAATAAAAAGAAAAATCCTCCCCTACTTGCTGTATGGTTGATAAAGCATATCTTCCCTGATTACGACAAGATCTATCTTACCGAGGATTTTGAAGAGATATACCGTGATCTTCTGAAAGAAAAAGGGCAAATTCCAGCTTGGTGTTGGTGCTGGGGACAATGTTTTACATCCTTACCAAGATTTATCTTTCATTCCATTTACTGGAGGACAGCCATGCTGAGAAATTATTTTAAGATTTGTCTTCGTAACATTTTCAAGCATAAATTCTTTTCCTTTGTCAATATTTCCGGCCTGGTTGTAGGCTTGACCTGCTGTGTGCTTATCCTGCTGTGGATTCAGGATGAATTCAGCTATGACCGATTTCATGAAAATGCCGATAATATTTACAGAGTTCTTACCTGCGGCCAAAGACCGGACGGCTCCCATTCTTTTTGGACTGGAACCCCCGGCCTTTTGGCGCCGACGCTTCAAGCCGAATATCCTGAGATCGAAAAAGGCATTCGTGTCGTTCCCGAGATTCGCTGCCCTTTAGGATATGAAGACAAGAAATTTTACGAGAACTGCTGCGCCACAGAATCCACATTCTTTGACGTTTTCAGCTTTTCGTTTGTCCAGGGAGACGCTCAATCCGCACTTCAGTCTCCTGGCTCGATCATTCTGACAGAGACAACGGCCCAGAAGTATTTCGGCAGTGAAAACGCGTTAGGAAAGAACCTCAACCTGAGTTTTTGGAGGAGGCACCTTCTTAAGGTAACAGGTGTGATCAAGGATGTTCCACCTAATTCCCATCTTCAGTTTGACTGTCTGATTCACTTCTCCGTATTGAGAGCGGTGGGCTGGGATGTTGACGTCTGGGGAGGAACCAATTATCAGTCCTATGTCATGCTTGGCAATAAAACCGGTTATAAAGATGCAGAAAATAAGATCAAGGATATTTATAAAAAGCAAAATCCAAAATCTACAGCGACTGTCCGGCTTGAGCCCATCACACGAATTCATCTTCACAATCCGAACGGCGGGGGAGCGATTGTCTATATTTATATTTTCTCGACCCTGGGAATATTTATTTTGCTCATAGCCTGTGTAAATTATATGAACCTGTCCACAGCCCGTGCCTCAACAAGGGCTAAAGAAGTGGGACTCAGAAAAGTGGTTGGCGCCAAACGCCTTCAACTGCAATCGCAATTCTTAGGTGAATCAATCTTCATGGCTTGCGCGGCTCTGATCCTTGCCATAATTCTGGCCTGGATGTTTCTCCCCTCTTTCAATAACCTGGCAGGCAAACAGATGACCATGGAACTAAAGGGCTTTACACTCATTGGTTTTATTGTTGTCGCTTTGACCACGGGAATCATATCCGGCATCTACCCGGCCCTCTACCTTACCTCCTTTCAACCGCAAAATATCTTGAAGGGAACTCTTCCCTCGAGAAAAAAAACCCCTTTCCTTCGCAAGGGCCTGGTTGTTTTTCAGTTTACCGTATCCATATTTCTAATCATTTCAGCCCTGATCATCTTCAAGCAATTGGAATACATTCGCAGTAAAGATCTGGGCTTCGAAAAGGAGCACGTCCTCTTTCTGCGAGCAACTGTTGAGCTCGCTGAAAAATACGAGATATTCAAGCAGGAGCTGCTGCGAAATCCGGATGTTGTTGCCCTGTCTCTGGCTAACAGCTCTTTTCTCGGCATGAACAGCTCAACGTCTGGCGTCAGATGGGAAGGCATGCCTGAGAATCACAGCCAACAAATGTTGATCAATTCCGTGGATTTTGACTACCTTAAGGCATTAGGCCTGGAAATATCCAGGGGAAGATTTTTTTCAAGGGATTATGCAACCGACGTTAAAGAAGGAGTGGTAGTGAATGAGGAGGCAGTGAACGCTATGGGAATCGAGGATCCTATCGGAAAAGAGTTTTTCTGTCCCACCCCGGCCGGAAATGTGGATGGAAGGATCATCGGCGTACTCAAAAACTACCATGTCTCCTCTTTGCACAGTCAGATACAACCCCTTGTTATGGTTATTAAGCCCGGATGGTTTAATCGTTTCTACCTCCGGATCCGCCCGGATAATGTTCCTCAAACACTGGCCTTTATAGAACAGAAAGCCAGGGAAATCGTTCCCGGATTCATATTTGAGTACAGTTTTCTGGATGAACTCATCGACAGTCTGTACAAAGCAGAGATGAGACAGGGAAAAATCAGCCAGATCCTGACCGGACTTTCAATCTTTGTTTCCTGTCTGGGTCTGTTCGGATTGGCCGCTTTCACTTCAGAACGCCGCACTAAAGAAATCGGAATCCGAAAGGTCCTTGGAGCATCGATTCTGGAAATAATCCGCCTGCTGTCCAAGGAATTTCTTATATGGATTCTCATAGCCAATGTGTTTGCCTGGCCTCTGGCTCTCTATTTTCTAAACAAATGGATGCAGAATTTTGCCTTCAGGGTACCGATTGGCATCGAGATCTTTATTCTATCCGGAGTTTTAGTTCTGGTTATCGCCATGCTGACCGTGTTCTACCAATCCATCAAAGCCGCTATAGCCAATCCGGTCGATTCGCTGCGGTATGAGTGAAAATTTATAGCTGAAACTCCAATCAGGATTTAAGAGTAGAAGTCCAATACCCCAAAGTCCTGGTTTCCCACTCACTAAGCTTGCTTCGCTGCGCTCGCATCCACACATAGAAGATGAGATTGCCGTGCTTTGCCCACAATGCCACTATAAAAATTTTTCTGAATTATTTTCAGAGTATACTTGACAAGTTTTCAAGATAAATCTAACCTTTACAACGACTAAGAAGTCATCCATCGGATTAAAATGAAGACTTTGCGGGTCGGAATCGATAATTACGGGTTGGATCCACTCCAGTTAGGTCCCCTTGAGGTTCTGGAATGGGCCAGAGACAGCAGAGCCGAGGGCGTCCAGTTCTCAGGCCTCACTCCCCAGCAAAAGGAAAGAATAGACCGTTCATACCTGAAGGAACTGGCTCAATTTGCGTCTTCGAATAATATGTATCTCGAATGGGGCGGCGGTCAGCACATTCCCCTGGACATGGAGACCTGGAAAAAAAAGGATATCCTCAAGATCAACCGTTCCGCAGCCGAAGAGGCCGCCATCCTGGGAGTCCGGGTCATCAGGTCCTGCTCAGGGGGGCTAATGCGCTGGGACCCTGAAAGTCCTTCCACTGATTCTCTTCTCAAAAAAACGGCAAAAAGCCTCCGCGCCCAGCGGAAGATGCTCAGGGACCACAATGTCATCCTGGCTATTGAGACACATTTCGAGTTCACAACCCACGAGCTGCTCCGGTTGTTCGAAACCTGCGAGGCCGAACCGAATGACTATCTGGGAATCTGCCTGGACACGATGAACCTTCTGACCATGCTGGAGAATCCCGTCCAGGCTGCGGAAAGGATACTGCCCTGGGTGGTCAGCACCCATATCAAGGACGGGGCTATCCTTCTCACCTCAGAAGGATTTGTCACCTTTCCGGCGGAAATCGGCACAGGAATCATCGACATACAGAAGATTGCGGAGAAACTGGCCTCTCTTCCTCAGGAAATCAACCTCTCCATCGAAGACCACGGAGGAAGGTTCCACCTTCCCATATTCAACCCGGAGTTCCTGGCCAAATTTCCCGACCTCACGGTCCAGGAGTTCTCGAGCCTGGTCAGCCTGTCCCAGCAGACAGAAGAGCTTTTCCGGACCGACAGGCTGGATATCACTGACCGGAAAGAATGGCCCCGGCTTTGTATGGGGCGGCTGCAGAGGGACATCCAGACTCTCAAGGAACTGGTCCAGCCGACCCCTCCCCCAAGTTAATCCAAAAAGTCACAGAAAGAGTAAATCTTACAAGGACCGATGAGGGCGAATTTATGCCTATTCCTCTTGCGAAAACAAAATTGATGACATTGCTTCTCTGCCCGTACGTTTTTCTTATAAATAAATTGTTGAACCATGGAGGATGGCGGCGGATTAGATGACTTTGATGCAGCATCTCTGAATGGAATTAAGCCCAAGGAAAAACAGAAGCAGGATTTTTTGCCTTAGGCTGAATGTGGATCGAGGAATATTGCATTACGCGACATTGCATTGACACTACATTTTTTCGTGTGATAGGCTTGCTTAGAATATCAGAGGTTATAATTTGGTGAAATTATGATTATCGACGGACACGCCCATGCCTGCGGAGATTATTTGACGTCGGAAACAATCATAAAAAAATTGAATGAAAGCAATGCGGATAAAGTTATTTTGGTTCCTGGAGAATTAGACAGTAAAAAAACCTATGCGTTGCCAGATCTCGCAAGAATATTCCCTCAAAAAAATGTGACAAAGTTTTTCAATATTATAACTAAAATGGTCATAAGATTAACGGGAGCTGTAAAACATATTCAAAAAGGTAATGATTATGTGTTCGAATTGGCTAGGAAAATTCCCCAGCGAGTGATTCAGTTTTTTTGGGTTACAAAGGACATATCGGATATTCACCAGACCCTTGAGGAAAAATATAACAATCTGAAATTTAAAGGATTAAAACTGCATCAATGCTGGGAGCGCTTTTCTATTGAATCTAATTACTTCATGAATACGGCAGACTGGGCGGAAAAAAAAGGATTACCTGTCTTCATCCATCTGGGATCAGATAAGGATGTCATTAAACTTATTGAATACAAAAAAAATCACCCAAATTTTGTGTTAATTATAGGTCATCTGTTCGGACTTGAATTATTTTCAGAAGAAAAATTCATTTTCGATAATATATATTTTGATGTATCTACCTACCAGGTGACTTCAGATGAAAGAGTAATGAAAGCCATTAATAGATTCGGGGCCGAAAAAATAATCCTCGGCTCTGATACCCCCTATGGTAAAGATAACCTTAAAAAAAATATAGAAAGGATAGACAGGCTGTCCATTAGTCAAGGTGAAAAAGACTCAATTTTGGGACTGAATATGAAAAACCTGCTCGGATTTTAAAAAATTCATCAGTTCTAGTTACACGCATAAAGTTTTTCTGGCTTTCCTATAAGATATGCTTTTTATGAAGATTTCAACAAAGAAGAATATCGTGAAATTAACTCTTTCACGTCATTTTTTTCAAGACCAAGATGAACTTGATTTGACAACTCAAATCAATGCAAACCAAGGTCAGGACATTTAGTTCGACAAAAGAATATCATATCAACTATTGATCATTTTTATATCTGGACTTCGTAGACAGCCGGGATCTTTTGAATGGAAAGGTCTGCGTTGAAAGTCCAGGAAACAAGGTTGACAGCTCTGAAATAGGGAAAGAACCGGGACCGGAAAAGAGGGGCCATCGGGTAATAGCCTCGGGTCCATTCGACCGCTCCGATACAGCCCGCTTCTTTTACATAGCGCAGAAATGCCTGGATGAATTCATACCGTTCCCCGGGACTGAGCTCCGGATAGGCCACGTGGTTGATCCAGGCCCAGCGCTCCCTGATTTTACCGTGGTGATCGTGGGTGATGAAATTGATCAGTCCCTCAATCTTTCCTTCTCTCTCGTAAACGAGTGTCTGCGAAACTCCCGGATAATCGAGCTCCCAGGCAAGCTCTTTTCTATCCCAAACTCTGGCCAGCTCGACCTTATCCTTGTATTGATTGAGCAGAGCAAGGCAGACGTCTATATCTTCGCCCCGATATTCCCTTAACTGACTCCTAGATTCAGCCTTTGGAGGGCGGTGGACTCTTATCAATCGAAGAGCTGCCCGTTCCCATGCTTTCAGCTCTTCGGAGGCAAAGACGCGTTTCAGGTCCAGAACACGGGCCACAACATTGAATTGTTTGACCCATCCCACCGGATGGCCGCTTTCCTCCAGCTTTTTCACCATAGAGGTAGAGCGGTGGCCCTTCTCCAGAGCGAGGAGAGAGAAGTCATATTTGTAATCCCGATTGAGCTTAAGCGCCTCGTCGACGATGGCCGATGCCATTCCTTTCCGGAGCAGCTCCTTCCGGGTCACCAAGAGGCAGGTATAGACAGAGCGGTATGTTTTGCCCCTGAAACTCATCCGCCGGGGGAGGTTGGCCAGGAAGGAGACGATCTCCTCCCCGCGATAACCGGCGATCAGGTGGGTCTTATCCTGGATGCGGTCAAAGAGAAATCTAAGGAAATCAGGCCGGTAGAGGTTGGGGTAGGATTCGATCCCGTATTCATCCCGCCAGGAAGAAAGAGCCATCCTCTCTAAACCTTCGATATCGCCGCGGAAAGGCTCTATGGAGATGTTCGAAGCCATCGCCTTTTTTCTTACTGCACGGGATCAGGCCTCAGCAATTTCAACAACAGAATAATGAGGTCGCGCCTTATTAATCTTGTTACCAACAGAGAAGGACTCATATTTTGAATCGAGACCTCCTGATAATGCTTAATCCCAAGGCCCTTAAATTACTGAACTTACTGAAGCCTGACCCCATTTTATTTTAAAGCGAAAGATAGCGGACCGGGTTGCCGCAGTATGCCAGGAATTTCTCAAAACTGGAAAATGCGATCCCGACTGTGGCCGTGTTGACGTTGGGATGGAAATTGACCTGCTCCGCTTCTTTGAGATCCCTATCGATGACCACCTGAACCTCTTTCTGACTGTCGTTGATCAGCCCGAAGGGAGACACTGCTCCCTCCTCCAGTCCGAGATAGCGCATCAGCCGTTCAGCCGAGGCGAAGCTGAGTCTGTCTTCACCAAGCTGCTGGGTCAGGGTTCTCAGGTCCGCCCTCTTGGTATGTTCGATAATCAGCAGATAATGGCGGTTTCCCTTCTTGTTGCGCAGGAAAAGGTTCTTGCAGTGAGCTCCGCTTATACCTTCCCAGTGCTGGACAGCTTCCTCCACCGTGAAAACAGGAGGATGCTCATGCCGTACATAGGAAATTCCCAGGCTGTCCAAAATCTCATAAACCTTCTGTTCTTCCTCAGGAGTCGTCAACTTCCCCTCCTTTTCTGTTCGTGTTCATTATTTTATGTTAAATGAATCTTTATCTCTGCCTTTTTATTTATGCTGGTCACAAAATCCACGTAATGGCTTTTCTCTATCTGGACATTTTTGAATTCCACATCTCTTCCGTCGACAGAAACCGAGTCTGCAGCCAGACCTTCGGGCAGCAAAACATGGAAAGAAACCTCAGAAGAGGATGTCTGGACATCCAGAGAAACATGCTCTTTTTGGTAGGCAACGGAATAGCTGATTGAAGCGTCTGAGCTCTCGTAGCTGACCGAAACATCCGCTCTTTCGACCCCGGCAGCCGGCCATCGGGGAGAGAGCCGGGCTTTCTCGAAGAGCCTGAGTCTGTCTTCCACTCCTGCCAGCCCTTCCAGGAAGCCGTAGAGCATGGCGCTCGAACCCCAGCCGTCAGTCGGGGTGGCTTCAGGACTGGTACTGGTTTTCGCACTGGAGGGACTCCCGTCAGGAAAATACCAGAGATAGGTCTCTCCGCTGGAAGAGATCAGGTCATAATAGCGCTTCAGAATATCCACTCCATACTCTTCAAACCCGTGGTCAAAAGCGGCTTTGGCCAGCTCTCCGCCCACCAGGGGCATGATGCCGCCGTTGACATAGGCTCCTTTCCTGAGCTTCTCATCCCCGAAGACCCCGTCAGGGAACGGAGGGTCTATCGAAAACCACTCGGCAAAGGCACTGCTCCTTTCTCGACGCTCCAAATACTCCCGGATGATGGAAACAGCCATCTCATGCGTGGCCGCGCCTCTGTTGATATCCATCGGGTTGCTCAGGCTCAACTGGGCGTACTCATCCACCCCCGGGACGGAGACCGGAGTGATCTTCACGAAATGGGTGTAGAAGCGGCCGTTCCAGCAGGCTTTATTCATCCTGGCCTGCAGAGCATCCGCCCGGGCCTTCCAGAATCCGGCCCGTTTCTTATCCTGGAAATAATCGAAGAGTGAGGCCATTATCCGGAAAGCCTCGCAGTAGCCGCTGTTGTCGCCGTGCATGATCCCCCAGAACGTATCCGGCGTAACCTGAAACTGCAGCCAGTCATGGGCTCCGGCAGTGTAGGCAAAATCCCAGGTATCGATGGTGTAGGCCCGCTTCACCAGCTCTTTTTCCTCATCCCAATACCAGGGATGGGATAAAATATAGTTTAGGGCTTTTTCCATCTTGGGCAGGAGATCCTCTATCCAGCGGTCATCTCCGCTGGCCTGCCAGGCAAGATAGGCAGCTTTGACGAACCTGTACTCCACATCCGCTTCCACCGGAACACGCACGTATTTGGTCCAGTTCTCCTTCTCACAGGGAAGCTTCTCGGGGAAAGTGGTGAAATAGTCGAAGATGCGGCCGTTATCAGCCTGGGTCTCGGCGAAATGGTCGATGGTGCTTTTCAGGTCCTTCTCGAAATATTTGACTCCCCTGAGCATATCGCTGTAATCCCTGATCCAGATTGACCTTGTGTCAGGAGTCCTGTAGCCCCGGACCTTCTTTCCATCGATGACCTGGTCCAGGGAGTTCTGGGCAAGAAAAGACCGGATTCTGGGAATAAAGTCGTCGAATTCGGCTTTTCCCGTCTTTACGTATGTTTTTTCGGTCATGATACCAAGAAGGGACCTTACTCGAACTGGCTGTCCTGAACCATCCCCACCGCTCCTCTGTTTTCCTGCTGTCTATTTTAGAGCAAAAACTGAAGGGATAACAAATATTTTTTCCAGAAGGCTGCTTGAAACGAGGAGCCGATGCCCCCAGCCTGAAGTCAGGCTGCTCAGCGGATCAAACGGAGTGTCTGCAGAGCCTCTTTCCCGAGAAAGAGGGTATCCGAGCCGACAGCGATCAGAGTATACCCCAGCCTGATGTAAGGCTCCACAGCTTCTGCATCGACGCCGAATATTCCAGCAGGGATCCCGGCCCTGTCACAGGCGGTCTTCACTTTCTCTATGCACTCCATTACCTCTGGATCAGTGACATCTCCAAGCTTATTGATACTCCCGGAAAGATCATAGGGTCCGACAAATACAGCAGCAGCACCAGGGACTTCGACAATGGATTCGATATTCCGGACTCCATCGATATGCTCGACCTGAAGCACCACAACCATTTCTTGATTGGCGTTCTTCACATACTCCTGGGATTTCATCCCGTAGCCCTGGGCGCGGGAGATCCCGGTACTCCGCTTTCCTTGAGGAGGGTACAAACACATCTGCATAATATCCTGGGCATCCTGGGCTGAGTTCACATGGGGCACAAGGATGCCGGCCGGCCCGGTGTCCAGGATCCTCTTGACCCAGATCTCATCCATCAACGGTACCCTGACCACGCAGGGACACCTTCGTTCCGTCGCCTGGAGGATCCGTTGGACGTCCTGGAGGGAATGGGTTCCATGCTCGACGTCGATAAAAATCCAGTCGAAACCCGCCTCCACGAGAATTTCCGCCACTTCCGGGGATGGCAAGGTCAGCAAGGTTCCGATGAGAAGTTCCTTCTGACTAAGCCTTTTTCGAAAAGATGCGTTCACCGCTGCCTCCTGTGATCTCTCAAGAGAGACCATTTATATAACACCAGGGCTCAAAAACCAAGCCATAAATTTTGTTCCTTAAATATTTCGGTTAGGGAAAAGTTTTTTGGGGATGGATGAAGCAGCAAGATAAGATTCAGCTTTTTTTCATCTCCTTGAAGTCTTTTTTTTCAGACAATAAATATGCTCTAATTTGCTTTTAATTCATTGACTTTATGCTCTATCCACAGTAAATACTATGGACTAAGGCAGGTCCGATGCATATCTGGGGACTCCATGTTATCGATGTCGTGGTCATCCTGCTCTATGTCGCTGTTATTCTCTGGCTGGGAAAACGCGCGTCCCAGAAAACAAAAGATACCGGCGATTTCTTCCTGGCCGGCCGCAAACTGGGCAAATTCTACCAGTTCTTCCTCAACTTCGGCTGCTCGACCAACGCGGACCAGGCCGTTGCTGTTTCCAGGGAGATCTACCGCCAGGGAATCGGCGGCATGTGGATCCAATACCTGGTCCTGTTCCTGACTCCATTCTACTGGTTCTCTACCTTTTTCTTCCGCCGCATCCGCCTGACAACCATCGGCGATTACTTCACCGAACGCTTCAAAAGCAAACCCCTGGGCGGAAGCTACGCCGTCTTTATCCTGCTGCTGTCCATCCTGGGCGGTGGTGTCGGCTACATGGTGGCGGCCAAGACGATGATGGCGATGACGCCCAAGCCATTGGAGAAGTGTACCTATGAGCAACGGCTGAGCGTCGAGCAGTTTCAGGAGTACCAGCAGCTCAGATCGAGGCTGGAGGAAGGGTTGACTCAGGAAGAAAGAGCCCGTTACCAGGTGCTGAACGAAAAGAACAAACGGGGAGAGCTGCACTCATTCATCTCCTACACAGACCCTCTCCTCTTCTATTTCATCTATGCCATCATAGTCTCGATCTACACCATGCTGGGAGGATTCCGGGCTGCGGCCATAACCGATGCCATCCAGGGCTTTCTGATCATAACCTTCTCTCTCATCCTTATCCCCATCGGGCTGCACAGAATCGGCGGGTTTTCCGGTCTCCATGCCACTGTTCCTGACTACATGTTCGAGCTATTCGGCTCGGTCACCATGAGCGAGTACGCCTGGTATACGATTCTGGCCATGGTCCTCGCCAACCTGGTTTCTATCGTCGCTGTGACCACAGGCATGCAGACTGCCGGCTCTGCCAAGAACGAGATGACCGCTCGCCTGGGCATGATCGGCGGCATGTACTTCAAAAGATTCATCATGATATTTTGGGCCCTGGCGGGACTTCTGGCGATCGGGCTCTATTCCGGAATGCTGCACGACCCGGACCTGATCTGGGGTTTCATGTCCAAGGACCTGCTTTTTCCCGGAGCGATCGGCCTGATGCTGGTCGGGATTCTGGCGGCCAACATGTCCACTCTTGACGCCGGAGCAGTCTCCTATTCGGCGCTGTTCATCAGAAACCTCTACCAGCCCTTCTGGCCGAATAAATCAGAAAGACACTATCTCCTGGTCGGCAGGGTGGCCATCGCCGTCACCCTCTTCGGCGGTATCGCGGTGGCCCTGCTTATCGATAATCTGCTGGTGCTGTTCAAGTATATCATCTCCATCCCCGCCATCTTTGGCGCTTCCATCTGGCTGGGTTTCGTTTGGAGAAGGCTGACCAAGTCAGCGGTGTTCACCCAGGTGGTGATCTGCCTGCTCATCTACGCTATCATCCCCAATCTCTTCCAGACCTTGAATTGGTCCAGACACAACCCTTCATTTCTGTTCCAGACCAAACCTAAAACCCTGACTGTCACCGTAAGCGCTCTCAAGGAGGATGTGGAAAAAGGCAGAGCCGAATACATCGGTCAGTCCATACAAAAAGAACACACCATCGAGCCGGCCGGTATCTTCTTCGAACAAGTGGCCCGGACCGACCCGGATGATCCTTCTTCACCCGTGGAAGGGCTGGGGAGGTTTCATGCGGAGATCTGGGTTCTGAGCTGGTTCGGAATCGACTTCAGCCATTGCACCAAAGCCCAACTGGTGGCCATCCGCTTCCTGTTCGATGCCCTGTTTCCCTTTCTGCTGCTCTTTCTCTTCTCCATCGTGACCAAGCCTGTCCCCAAACCTCACCTGGACAGGTTCTTTGCCACCCTTCATACGCCGGTGCAGAAGACTCCGGAAGAAGAAAAGGCCGCGCTGGAGGATTCCTACAGGAATCCGGGCAAATTCGAAAAAGACAAATTGTTTCCCGGGTCGAGCTGGGAGATCCTCAAACCCACCCGGACCGATTTTCTGGGGTTTGGCGGAAGCTGGGTCCTGGTGGGAGTGATCATCCTCCTGCTCTGGCTGATGACATCAATAAAATAAAAGAGAACCTATCCCTCGCTTTTATTTGATGATTCCTTTCAAGATAGTCTGGACAAATACACGGGAAGGGACGGTGAGGGAATGGCGCTCAAAATTTGAAGGGAGCGAAGCCATTTCCGTGTATTTTTCCCATTCAATTACCTACACAAATTGGAAGATAATCAGCTAGGTCAATACACACACTTTTGGGCTTCATCCGCATAGGCTGCGAGAAGCTCTAGATCCGCATCGAAAAAATGGTCGGAGGGAGCCAGGATATAGCCGCCTCCCTCCCCTGCCTCTTCAAAACATTTTCGGACCGCCTGTCTGGTCTCTTCCGGAGAGCAGTCTTTGAAAAAATGAAACTGGTCAAAGCCGCCGATCATACAGACCCGGGACCCGATCCGCCGTTTGGCTTCTTTCAGGTCGACATCACCGCCCATGGCCCGCGGAGTAAACGTCTCCATGGCCTCAGGTTTCATATCCGCGACCATCTCCAGGATGGGCATCATCCCTCCGCAGGTGTGATAGACGACCTTCTGCCCTGCTTGATGGGCCAAATCGATGAGCTGACTGTCATAGGGAGCGACAAATTCTTCAAAAATCCTGGGAGAGATGACGGTGGTGGAAGCATCCCCTCCTCCGTGTTCGATAAGGTCGTACCTGGCTCCGGCCATGGATTGGATAAAATGCTTTTTTCTTTCCAGCAGGATTTTCAGCAACGCGTGCACCCAATCCGGGTCATCGAAGGTTTCCATGATGAGTTCCTGAACCCCGAAAAGGACCGCCGCATCCTGCCAGCAGCCAGCCTGGCCGTAGACATCGAAACCAGGAATCATGCCGCGAATCATGCCTCGTTCTCCGAAGGAATCGGCCTGCCTGTTGACCTTTTCCACATCACATACCGGCAAAGGGGCGTATTTGGCGAAGATATCGATATCCGATTTCGCCTTGATCATCCGTTCTGTGACCCAGGTTGTGTACTCATTGCTCTTTAAGACCATGGAGAGGGTCTTCTCAGGCGTCAGGAAATCATAACGGACTGCCTCATATTCAGGATCGGAAAGGTCTTTTGTTTTAATCTGCCACCTGTCCGAACAGATAAGGGGCACTTCCAGATAATCCAGGTCTCCCTGGTTCGGGTCAAAATATTCCCCTCGTGCGGCATCCGGCTTGTGGGCAACCACCCAGTTGATGGGGTCCAGACCGAAATGGTCAAAAAACTCCTGACAGGAAATCCCGCTCATGTAGGCCTTCAGGAAATAGGGCATGACATGGTGGGTGGTGACAGGCAGACGGTCCGGAATGCTTCTGTTTAAAGCAGCCAGGAAGCGTTGCTTCGCGTTCATTTTATGGCCCGAGGTGTATAGAAAAGACGTGTGATGCTTTTCCTATTCATAAAAATATTTCAAAGCATATTTACGGAAGGAGGCTCCTTTGGCGGACCGGGTATAGAGAAAATTATCCCTATCCACATGAATGGCATGGGCTGGCTCCGGCAGGGTGACGGTCGTCAGATACTGTCCGTTCCCTCTTAAAACATATATATCCCGGTTCCTGTTTTCAGAAAGATGTCCACCCAGGACAAGAATATAGCCCCGGCTATCAAAGGCAATAGACTTATAGGCCGCTTCCGCAGGATACTCCCCGAAGGTGGCTTTTGAATCATTTTCGGACTTTATTCTCACTCTTCTCTGCTCCAGCAGGGTTTGAGTCCAGATGATCTCAATGCCATCACTCTCCTCTTCACCTTCTTCGACTTCTGTCTCTGTTTCTTCAGCCTCCTGTTTCTTTTTCAACTTTTCGATCTTATCCTGCCAGGTGTAAACCATGACACATTCCCCTGCTCTGTCGATGAGAAAATTGACCATGTTCATCATCGTCAGTCTGCTCTCCCGGGCATAGACGATCTTGTCCAGCTCTTTTCCCTCAAAATCAAAGATGTAGATGCAGGAAATGAAATTTCGCTCTTCATAATCCCTTCTCAATGCTGTTGCCGCGATCTGCTCTCCAGGAAGGATAGTGAAGTCGGTGACAGTGAACAGGATCGGGATCCTGGCTTGGTATTCGAGCTCTTCATTGTAGATGAGAATACCAGCGCTGTAAACTTCGGAAACATAGATTTTGCCGTTATAGTATTTTATAAGGCTCGGCCCCTGGAGCCCTGCCGGTCTTCTGTATTTGAGTCCGGTTTCTATGATCAGCTCACCGTTCTGGTCAAATTTTTTGATCAGGTTATTCTCCAGGTCGGTTAT
>Ga0209427_10003970_pt1 | contig 17201 bp, 14 predicted proteins | sample DeeMarSWOR136_30_FD_187465 | JGI IMG/M metagenome (GOLD analysis project Ga0209427, IMG submission 187465) | Marine sediment microbial communities from White Oak River estuary, North Carolina - WOR-1-36_30 (SPAdes) (version 2) | ecosystem: Environmental > Aquatic > Marine > Intertidal zone >...
AGCCCTCTCTCTTCGTCTGCATCTGTCTCTGTTCGTATAGCAGCAATTCCAGACATTCAGACACCTCATAATATTCTTGTCAGTAGTTAGGAAAGAGCTTGATTGAAATGGCGTAAAATAGTTTATGAATTCAAGATTCATTTCTTCATTTCCAAACTGGAACTTAAAGCTCGGTTTCGAACTAAATCTCAGTCTCTAATATGGAAAGTGTTTTCAAAAAAAAGAGGGGTTATGCGCTGGGTTTTTTGCGGCTGAGCATTATTGCCAACACTGCTATTACTACGCCGACGATGCCGATGCCGATTCCTGCGTAGCCAATCATTGTGACCGTATCCAACTCTGTCTCTAAGTCTTCGATTTGCTCCGTTAACGTAGACTCCACATCGCCAATTTCCGTTTCCAAGTTGCTAATTTCCGTCTCCAAGTCGCTGACCTCATCTTCCAAGTCCGCAATGTCAGCTGTCAAAGTATCTTCCACAGTGGCTAGTTGATCTTGCAGGCTGGTCAGCTGATCTTGCAACGTATCTACCTGACTCTGCAAAGCATCTACTTCGCTTCCCAGTGCGTCCAGCTGGTCTTGCAAGTCAGTCAACTGGGTTTCTAGGGCATCTAATCTGTCCTGTAGAACGTCTATCCCCAATAGCTCCGCCAACGAAGGCGCTTTAGCTGCCCACTTAACGGCATTCAATAGTAGCAGTCTCGTGGGAAGGTTTTCAGGCCATTCATTCCATATGTGCACGACTCTTCCTTTGTCTGGCGCTGCATAAGCAGACGCATATGCCCAAGTGGTGTCGGTATATCCGTTTGCCAGCATTGTGTAGTATGGATAACCGGCTGTACCAGCCATCGCAGTAGTGTTGTATCTAGCGTCGCCCGAGATTCCAGTGATGTTTTCACCAACTGTGTATCCAGCTGTTACCGGGTGGGCTGTTGAAATCACTGCTGTTGTCCAGGTATTGTAGTCCCAGTAAACGAGCGCCCCGTTGCTGCCAGCTGATTCTTCGGGCAGGATACCATCGAAGCATAGATATTCGATCGCGCTGTCAAGCGCTACAATTCCGCCTCCTGTGTTGTTCCAGAAGTCGAAGATATTGAAATTTGACGCAAGGGCTGGCCAGTTATCAGCTAGAAGAAGTACGTCATAGTTGCTTAGGATACCTGCCTGTATTTCAGCGTTGTATACAACTTCAGGTAGGATGTAAGGGTCCTTTTCGAGTACCGCAATTACTTCTGCGAAGAAGTTATTGTTAAACCCAGTGGCATATACTGGAACCGCTGGTGAGTCTAGCACCGCAACTTTGATGTATGCTTCGGATGAGCTGTCCGCAGCGAGCACAGTAGCCATCTGCCAACCTGTCAACAGCGTAATCACCAAAATAAGCAATCCAAGCGCTGAGAGTTTTCTTTTCTCCATTTTCTAACAAACCACCTTTAGACAACGTCGTTGTTTCTTGCTTTCTTCTAATAAAACTATTGCTTAAAATCCGCTACTCACCTGGTTTGACAGAAAGAAAAAATTGAAGGTCATACAGAAATCAACTTTACAGTGCTGAATCAACACTCTGATCGTTTTATTAGATCCTCTATATAGCGTTTAGACTTTTTCTATGCGCGCGCACATAAAATATTTCTTCTTCATTACACAATCGTAAACAGGTGATTAACAGTGACAGAAGCCAAAATTGGCGGTTATGCTGGAAAGTTTCTCAGGCTGGACCTGACCTCTGAACGACTATCGAATCAAGTATTCAGCGAAGAAACGCTCAGGAAGTACATAGGTGGAACAGGCATCGGGACAAAGATTCTCTATGAAGAGGTCCCTCCTAAGGCTAGCTGGTCCGATCCCGTTAATCGTCTGAGCATCGCTTCAGGACCGTTGGGCGGGACAAGAGTCCCCGGCTCAGGCACTATTTCTCTAGTGACGAAGGGAGCCCTAACGAACGGAGCGACATCCGTCCAAGCCAACGGTCTCTTCGGAGCATATCTCAAGTTCTCAGGATACGACGGAATCATCGTCCAAGGCGCGGCTAAGAGATGGTTATACCTCCACATCGAGGATGATAAGGCAGAGCTTAGAGACGCTAATCATCTCTTAGGCAGGGACACATACGAGACCAGCGAACTGATCAAGAAGGAGTCAGAGAAAAAGGAGATGCAGATGAGCGTCCTCTCAATCGGACCTGCAGGTGAACACCTCATCAAGTTTGCCGGTGTATTTGTTGACAAGGGCCACTCAGCTTCTCACAATGGCTCAGGCGCAGTGATGGGCTCAAAGAAGCTGAAGGCCATCGCCGTCGCAAGAGGGAAGAACCGAGTTCCAGTGAAGAACATTGAGAGACTCAAAGCCGCAATCAACAGTTTCTATGTAATGGAAGGATCGAAGAACTTCAAAGGAACTTTGGGAATCGTACACAACTGTCTTACCTCAGCCTCAGGCGAGCTTCCAATTAAAAACTACCTAACAAATGTTTGGGACATTCCTGAAGACAAAGTGAACAAGTTCAGTGCGGAATACATTCGGAGACATTTTGAGCCTAAGAGAAGCCCTTGCTGGGGTTGCCAAGCTACGCACAGCACAATAATGACGATTCCCGACGGACCTTACGCTGGCATGGAAATCGAGGAACCTGAGTACGAGCAAATGGCCGCTTGGGGACCAGTCATAGACAATAAAGATGCCACTTCAGCAGCCATGCTATCCAGCGTCTGCGACAGACTCGGCTTCGAAAATAACGAGGCAGGATGGCTAATCGCTTGGGTGATGGAGTGCCACGAGAAGAACTTTCTAAAAAAAGAGGACACCAACGGGCTGAACATGACGTGGGGAAATATCGAGGCTACCAAACAAATGCTCTACATGATAGCCCACCGCCAAGGCTTTGGAGACGTCTTAGCCGAAGGTGTGATGAGGGCCTCCCAAAAGGTCGGAGGTAAAGCTGCGGAATGCGCGATATACACCAAGAAGGGGAACACCCCTAGAGGCCACGACCACAGAACATTATGGAGTGAGATGTTCGACACGGTTGTCTCCAACACAGGAACCATCGAAACACATAGAATTCTAATGAACCCCAAGGCAAAAGGACCGGGCAATCCGATGGAAACCTCAACGGCTGTGGCTTTGACGAAAGGTATCATGGAGTTCGATGATTCCTTGGGCACATGCCGATTCAACACTAGAATGGACATTGCGTTCGGTGCAGAAGCGATAAGCGCTGTCACCGGTTGGGTCTTCACGTCTGAAGAGGCAAAGGATGTAGGACTCAGAGCCGTTAACCTCATGAAGGCCTTCAACATCAGAAGCGGGATAACGAAGAATCTAGACTATCCATCAACAAGATATGGTTCAACACCTGTAGACGGCCCAACTAAGGGGATAAGCATCGTGCCCCACTGGGACAGGATGTTGGAAAACTATTACAACATTATGGGATGGGAGGCCAAGACTGGCAAGCCTCTGCCAGAAACGCTGAAGCGCCTGGGACTTGAACACGTCATAAAAGACTTATGGTAAATCTGAGCGCGCAAGTAGTTCGTGACTTGCTGCAACGATGAAACGATAATTTTTTTTTACGTCTTAATACATAGCATTTAGATTGGTGCTCGATTCGCGGATAGGAAAAGTGCGCGAGCGCGCTCTCTTGTCCCAAATGTGTGAGATATATGAACAAAAAGATTATTTTAGGATTGCTTTCAACAGTTGTTGTTGCATTTGCTCTAGTTGTCTTTGTTTTTTATGCGTCGCAGAATGGTGGCGACAAAAGATTTACTGTGCGTCTTGAACCTGATGAGATTACGTTGAGAGTCGCGGAATATCGCAATCTAACTGTAACCATCGTTTCAACAGGCTATGAAGGCGATATAACTGTTGATCCAAACTATACTTTTACTGAATAAGAACCTCAAACTGCTTTAGAGTATCAGATAATTCCGAGCAGCGATTAACCAAACGCAAGATTCATCGAGGCTAAAGGTGAACTAACATTGACGCTGCGAATTAGATGGACGGGTTTACCTGGAACGCTTTATCTAAACATCGCTGCTTATGGGAACTACCAAGAAGAAAACGAATTTGAAGTAACGTCAGATTCTGTACACATAACAGTAGCATTACCGACTTAGGCGCTTTGAAACTTCATTACTTTCTCCATAGATCGGTGGTGCGTTAGCGACTGGAGGGACAAAATAGCCCGCTTGCGTTGGAGTATAGATTTCCTTGCCAAATTCAAGTCTCGAACTATTGCATGCGTCTTCTCTCCCTTCGGTATTCTGCAACATCTACGGAGGCTTTCCACGAGATAGCCCCCAAGAGTACAAGCCTATTATTACTGGCTTCATTAACATGGCAGTTGCAATGAGAGTTGAATATAGGACTAGAGAAATGAGTCCTGAATTTAACAACATGAACTGAACAATCAGGCTTGTGCTGAATCTTACACTAAGCCCTAAACCTAACAACAAAGAGTATTTATTTCCAAGCAATCTGCGAAAAAGCAGAAGAGAAGATAAAAGTTTTGAACCTTTCGCAACAGCCCAAATGAGCGCAATCATTGATGGGTAAATGAGAAGAGAGGTTACGGAAACCGAGGCTCCTATGCTTAGAAAGAAGAGAGGAGAGAGAAAGATGTAACCCAAAAATTCTACATTCTTCTCGTTTTCATGTAGCCTTTCCTTAGGTAATAATCCTCTAAGCACCATCCCACCAAAAATTGCACCAACTGGTGCCAAACTTTCAAAGACAAATCCCCCAAGAGCAACAAAAGAAAACAGTATTAGTAAAGTAAGGAGGGAAGGAACATAACGTGGAGGATGATTCTTCTCCAAAATCCTTTTGATATTACCTCCAAGTTTTATCATTGCAAAGGTGAGAAGGAGCAGACAGCTTAAATCTAAAACAATCAACAATGGGTCTGGAAAACTTAGTGTTTGTGTGACTGGTAGAAATGCAGGTAACATAGCAACAACTGCAAGCATTAAAACCTCTATTATATCGTCCAAAGTCCCTATTCCCAGCGTAAGTTGACCAAAAGTGGTCTTGATAACTCCAAATTCGTTAAGAATAGGCAGTAGAACAGCTTCTCCAACTGTTGCAAAGGACAGGGCTGTAACTAAAGCAACTAAATAAGAGTGACTCACTTCAGCTGGAAAAACAAAATAAAGAAGCAAGCTTCCGAAAAAACCTTCAAAAGCAATTATAATAATGGTGCCTAGAACAACATAATTCTTTAACCTAGCCATTTTTCTAAAGTCGAGGCTAAAACCTATTATGAAGAGGAGAAGATACATTCCAACGGTTTGTAACATCTCAAAAAGGTCGCTTTCAATGGTAGGCTTAAATAGACCGAGTGTAGATAAAATGAGACCGAAGAATAGAGAAGCGAACATCCAAGGCATTCTGAGATATTTTTGTAGCACGTAACCGAAGCTTAACGAAACACCGTAAGTAACTGCAATCAACAGTAAAATATCTTCCATTCTATCTCACCTTTTCAATTGCTTTTGATACTTTTCTTGTCCCTTCCTGAAAACCACAGTATTGGCAGTAACAGCCTCCTATTGGAAGAGGAATAGTTCTCGCCCGCAGTTGGGACAAAAACTATCATCTTCACTTTCGTTTGTGTGTCCACACCTACTCCTTCCTTCAGAAGTATCATTTTCACTTTCGTTGCGACCACGAATCTTCTACTCAATTTCCTCCTGAAGCGTTTCTATGTCGTGACTTGTTTGCCTGTACCTGACTATCCAGAAGACTAACATGTCCACGGCAAAAACAGCCAAAACAACGGATGTCACAAGTGATATTAACCTCCTTTCTTCCAGTCCGTAGGTTTCGGTTACAGCATAAGGTAAAACCCACAACGCAAAAATCACTACGACAACCACTAGAGGAGCTACGAACAACCAGAGAGAGTACTTTTTTTGCCTCTTGAACATAATTTAGCCACCTAAACTCAGCCTAACGTGTGTGCTCGCATTCGAGTTAGAACAATAGATGCCAAACAATGAGAAACACGGCAGAGATGCTGCTATAAGCTGAATTGGAGAATTGAAAATTACTAGAATCAGAATTAAGAAAAGAAATCTTGTTAGGAATCTTAGAATAGATAGATTTTCCATTGTCACGAAACTCTTTCACCCTTGCCTTTTTTTAATAGAGCGTGCATTCCTTCTTCGTCTCATATTGCGTGTTTTTAGTTGGGAAAAGCAGGCAGCTGGATTTAAATTTTAGCTATAAACTTATATAATAAGTTAGATTTATAAAAAACATTAAGCAAAGTTTAAACTTGAGTTGATGTTATGTCCGAGACTAGAAAACTTCAGCGAATCGGAGGCAACACATTATACGTCTCTCTTCCTAAGCGTTGGACAAATAGGATGCAACTGAAACAGGGCGATAAGGTCACGCTAACTCCACAATTAGACGGTTCGATGTCCATTTACCCGACAGCTAAAAAGGAAAGGTCAAGAGACATAATCCTAGAGATTAATGCCAATGACTCAAGACAGTCCCTCAAGCGGGGAATAACAGCTGCGTATGTGGACGGGTTCGATGTCATCAAGCTGAAAGCAAGCGAAAGGCTTACTGAGGAACAACAAAATGTCGCACGAGAAATAATCGACAACCTGTTCGGTTTAGAACTAATTGAGTTGACACGAAATACGATGACAATTCAGTGTCTATTAAAACAAGATTTACCAATTGAAAAGACTATGCTAAGGATTCATAATGTAATTTTATCGATGTTTAGCGAAACAATCTCTGCCCTGGAGGAACAAGACATCAACTTAGTCAAGGGACTGACTAGGCGAATGCATGATATTAAACGGCTTTCACTAGTCACCAATCGCCTCCTTCGGAGCCTGATTCTGTTTCCTAGGTCAGCCGAGCAAAGGGAGGTAAGTTTAATCGACTCCGTCGACTATCTGCGAGTCCTTCATATAATCGCTGAAATTGCTGAGAATGTTAACAAAATCTCGGAAAGCTCCCTAGCATTAAGCGAACAAACACTTCCAACGTCTATCCTTAAGCCTCTCTCTCAAACATGCGTCCCGGTACAACACTTGTATGACCAGTCCATCCAAGCCTTGTTATCAAAGGACATATCGCTGGCCAACCGTGTCCTAGACAGTAAGTTGACCCTCGATAACCTATGGAATCTTTGCAGAGAAGCAGATGAGAAGTCGGAAATTTCTAGTCTTGCTCTCTCGCATGTCTACTTGCTTATTGACAACCTAAAACAGATACAGCAATACACTATCGAAATCGCTGAAATCGCTATAGACCGGGCTGAAGCTACAATTACGGATGGCCAGAACATCGGAACGTAAAATCTGTGTATATTGAGAAGAGGAAGTATCTTGAGCGTAGAACTAGATAAGGAATGCAAAAATCGCGGAATGAGACTTAAGCAACACGCTTCTTTTGCTTAGGAAAATGGAAGAATAATGAAGGACCAAAAGCTTGTTGACAAAAGCGACGCGTGCCTGCACCTTCTAAGACAGGACTTGTCGTCATATTCGTTCATCTTATTCAAACATCAGAGAAAAACTGTCTGACTAAAGCTTGTCCCTTTTCAGTTACTGAGTATTCGCGATATTCGTTATGCTTTGTGTATCTGACCTTGCTCTCAACCAAACCACATCTTTCTAGTAAATCTAAGTATCTCTCCTGTTCAGGATGGTGAGTTTCCATTCCCATCGCAGTCGTAGTAAGAGTCCATCTACCAGCCTCTGCGATTCTGATCAGGAGAGACTTCAATTCTTCCAAATGTTCAACAACTTTCTTTTTTTCTTCTTGAAAGTCTTCGTTAATCCTTTGAAGCAGGATCTTGTTCAATTCGATCTCAATCATGCCTCCAATCATTAGTCAAACAAGTTTAGTATGTTGTATTGTGCAATTAGTGCAGCGAACATTGAAGCAACCAAAGACATTACTGTGATCAAAGTGTTAAGTGAAGGCCCTGCTGTATCCTTAAATGGGTCACCAACAGTGTCGCCAACAACTGCAGCTTTATGTGCTTCAGAACCTTCACCACCAAAAGCACCTGCTTCAATATACTTCTTAGCGTTGTCCCAGAGTCCTCCTGCATTAGCCATTAACAAAGCGAAAAGCAAGCCAGAAAAAATACTCCCCGCGAGGTATCCGCCCAAAGCTTTTATACCGCCGACGAAGCCTACACCCAACGTAGCAATAATCGCAAAGAGACTTGCTGGCAAAAGCTCTTTTAAGGCCCCAACCGTCGCAATGTCAACGCACCTTGCGTAATCAGGCTTCGCCCCTTCCTTTCCCTCTTTCAAACCTGGAATTTCCCTAAATTGTCTTCTGATTTCTTTAATCATTCTATGGGCGTTTTTTCCTACACCAAGTATTACCATTGCCGAGAAAACTGGTGGTATGGCAATGCCGATGAAAGCTCCAAGCAGGACTAGCGGATCCATCAAGTTGAAATCAACACCGCCTGCTATTTCTCTATATGCGGCGAGTAGCGCAAGCACTGTTAATCCTGCGGCACCTATTGCGAAACCTTTCGTGATGGCTTTGGCAGTGTTACCAGCGGCGTCAAGCCTGTCGGTAATATCTATTACTTCTTTTCCAAGTCCAGATTGTTCAGCTACACCCTTGGCGTTATCGACTATAGGTCCATACGCATCACTGGCGACTATCATTCCAACGATTGATAACATCCCCAAAGCAGCCATTCCAACGCCGAACACGGCATATCCTTCTCCTATAGAATCGCATAGGAGATATGCAACTGCAGATGCCACCCCTATCCCTATCAAAGGTGGAAAAACACTGTACAACCCATACGAAAAACCTGTTAATATATTCAAGGCGGCTCCACTCTTAGAGGTTTCAGCCGTTTTTTTGGCGGGCATGCGGTCTATAGACGTGTAATAGTCCGAAGTAATTCCTATTACAATTCCAGCCACCAACCCAACAAGCGTAGCACCCCATATCCGAAGGTCAACATGGAGGTATACTGATATTGTAAATGTCAAGACTGCGTAGAGTATACAGGTTATGTAAGTTCCCAAGTTTAGAGCCTTTCCAGGATTACCCCCTTCTCCCACTCTCACAGTTGCTACACCGATGAGGGCTGAGATTATTCCAAAACCAGCGAAAATTAACGGGATTTCATGCGCTATTGGAAATACATGTCTCAGTGCGTGTCCAAGTATCATTACAGCTACTATACTTGCGATGTACGAGTCTGCTAGGTCCGCGCCCATTCCTGCAACATCTCCCACATTGTCGCCAACGTTGTCAGCTACAACTGCTGGGTTTCTCGGGTCGTCTTCAGGAATACCGAGTTCTACTTTTCCGACTAAGTCAGCGCTTATATCTGCAGTTTTGGTGTATATGCCTCCACCTGCCTTTGCAAAGAGTGCCAGTGCACTAGCACCAAAACTGAAGCCCAGAACTATCCCAGGATCATTAGTGACGGCAAAAACTATACTTACTCCAAGAAGTGAAAAGCCTACAACTGACAAGCCCATGACCGCTCCGCCCCGGAAACCAATTGGAAAAGCCTTGTTTAAGCCTCCTTTAGCTGCATTTGCTGCCTTTGCATTTGCTCTAGTTGCTACATCCATACCAAAGAATCCAGCTAGAGCAGAACAAAAGGCACCAAACATGTATGCCACAGCGAGACTTAAGTTCTCGACTGGATTTTCGCTTGTCCAAAATGGGGTGGGAAGCAAAATTCCAATTAATATCGCCATTACGAAAACGAAAATCGCTAAGATCTTATATTCTCGCTTGAGAAAAGCAGTTGCACCTTCTTTTATCGCAGTGGAAATCTCCCGCATTCTTTTGGTTCCACTATCCTGCTTATCAACAAAGTGATAAAGATAAAAGCCTGCTAGAATTGAGATTAAGGCTGATATTGGAGCTATAATCCATGACTCAAACAAATCTTCAACTTCTCCAAAAGAATTTAATTTCTAATCGCAGTACACCTCTCCTTCTGAACTTCTCAGCGTCTTAATGTGAAGGGAATATTTAAGCTGTGCCTATTATTTTATATAATCTATTTAAATAATTAAATTTGATTAGCGAAGTTTAAACTTCGCATGTCAGGCGCACACATCACCAAACCAGAGAACTTCAAAGAAATTTGGGTACGACCCTTCTTATGTTCCTAAAATATGTGGGCTCCACTAAATTTCTAAACCAATCAGTATCTCAACAGCATTTTTCACGAAATAGGAGCATTTTTCATCAAGCACGTTTGACTTCCGTACTCTCTCAAGTTCTTCAGGATTAGTTAAATTATACCCAATGAGTTCTCTACAGAAAGGGCTGCCCCATGTTTTTACGAATTGTTCGTAGAAATTTTGAGCAAGTTTGTATGCTTTTTCTTTTTCTTCCAAGATTGGTTTGTTGGTTCCATGCTTTAACCCAATGGCTATTATGGCGCCTGTTAATGCTCCGCATAGTGAGCCGCGTCTTCCGATTCCTCCTCCAAAGGCTGTGGCTATTTTCGGGATTAACTTGTTTTCGCGTATGCCATAGTATTCTTGCATGGCTAGTAGAACGCTTTGGGCGCAGTTGTAGCCTTGTTTGAAGTGGTTTTCTGCTTTCTCTGAAAACTGGCTTGCTTGTCGTTTCATAGCTGCTCTTCCCTCTTTTTGAGTGCTTTGATTATTATATTATAAATATGTTGGCTGCATTTTTGCTGGCGCTTCTGGTTTGGAAAGACTGATGACTGAGTTGGTAGCCCGCGCAAGTATTTTTGATTAAAAAGCGTGGAGAAAATCATTAAACCTTGTGACTCTTGTGCGTGTTGGCTTTTCTTTGCTTTACGCTCCAAACGAGAATAGCTGTGCCCATCGCGACTGTCGAGATTAGAACCAGCACGAAATAAGGATTAGAAAGTATAGGCTGAGTTTGCTCTATGGGAATACGCATTTGTTTTGGCGACTCCCCTAGGTAAACGGAGACTTCCCAAGTTTCTGTTATGTTCACCAGACACACTGGCGTCGCATAATGGATCGCGCTCGCGCGAATGTGATATATTGAAGCGTTAAAATAGTACAGGGACTTTGACAAATTGAAGACAACCACCCCGTTTTCGTCCGTCACTCCGTCCAGATAGAATTCACGTCCTGCTTCTTTGCTCATAGACGGGTCCTTACTCGCGTCTGGCCAAATATAGACCTGAGCGCCCTCTATCGGCAAGCTTTCATTCTCACCCTCAACGATGGGCGCAAAAACCCGCACCACCAACATCTCCTCATCCTGTTCCTCCAACAACGCTACTTGACAATTCAAACCGGAAACAAAAAGAGACATCGCTACAAAAAACAGAAGTAGCCGCCAGCACACACGCAGAAGTTTCATCTACTGTTGTTACTCCTGCTATAATCTACATATGAACCAAGTATTATTTATTTCTAATGTTAGAAACGATCGTTTACAAATAATGCACGTTACAAAGTCCTTTCGCACGCACTTTCGAGTTTTATTCTTCTCTTTCCTCTGGTTCATGCACTAGGAAAAAAGTCAAAAATAATGCAGGAACTATGCAGACTATCATGAGAATGAACGGCAGCTGAGGAGAAACAACTTCGTAGAGAACACCGCCGGCTAATGAACCGAAAGCCATGAAAATATAACTGAAGAAGTTGCTAGAGCCAATGACCTTCCCCCTTAATTCTCTCGGAACCAGGTCCGCCAACAGAGACATATAAGACGACATTGATAACAGCTGCCCAATCCCAAACAATGGCAGAGAAATGAAAAGCCTCACCACATCACCATAAATAAACAAGGTTATAGCAGGCAGCATCACTAGAAACGACATCACTAGCGGAATCTTTCTCCCAATCCTGTCAATCAGCTTACCCGCTGGAAAAGCAAACACTATCATAGTGCTGAACAACGCGATCGTGGCAAGTCCCCATGTTGCCTCTGAAACCAGAAGCACATCTAACGCGTAAAACAGCATAATAAGTTGAGATATGGCAAAAGAAAACCTCACGAGAAGTCCAGAAACAAAAAGAAAAAAAGTCGACAGCGGAACAACCTTCCAAACGGCAATTCCCTCCCTAAGGGCTTTTGGATAAGAGCTAAAAAGTTCACTAAGCTGCATTTTCCCAGAGTCCATCTTTACACTCTCCTTAAGCCTCAACCTAAGAATCGCTGCAGCAAGGAAGAAAACCACAATAACTACGTATCCAATTCGTAACCCACTCACAAGCCCATAGCTAACAACAAGCGCAAGACCCACTGCAGCAGCAGGCGTCGTAGTCACACTCATAATGAGATTAACAATAGAGTAACCCATACCACGCCTTTCAGGAGGCATCGAATCAGCCATCATCGCAAGTAAAGCCGGCTGATAAAGCAAACAAAAGTTCGCAACCAAAGCTCCAATCATAATAAAATGCCACGTCGGAGCAATCGCAAAAAAGACATATGACAAAGCAACCCCAAATGTCAACGTAGACACAAGCCACTTCCTCCCGTATTTATCCGCCAAGAACCCCCCAGGAAACTGAACCGAAGCCAACGCAATAAACGCAACAAATCCAATAGCACCCACAACACTCTCACTGGCCCCCAGCTGCCTCACATACTCCGGAAAATACGGCTCCGCCAATTCACGAGCAAAATCCATCAAAATCCAACTCAAGACAAGAATCAAATAGTTACCTCGCACAAACCCGAACTCTATCCTTAACCTGTCCACTATCCCCAAACATTCCAGCCTCGCCGCATACATGACAATGCCATTTTGGTCTCTCTAACTAATCACAGACTATAATAAAGCATATGCCACCAAAGAACAGCGCACGTATCTCCCAACCTAAAATCCGAAAGCACCCCTTAGACAACACACACAACAAAAACATATTTGACGCCAAATAGACGGACATACAACAATTGCACACACAAAACAAAAAATTCTAAAACCCTATCTGCGGCGCGCCCTCAACAACCCGACATTCTTCCATTGATCCCCAATAATCCCAAGGTTATCTAATACGCTCCCATAAAGAGAATAAAAGATATAACAAAGATAGGTGCAATTCTCGCATCTACTGTATTCTCTTCGAAGACTATCAAACATCTCACTATCCCAAAGACCAGGCAAATCATACACAGAAGCCACCGGCTGACGAAGATGACACCCAGCAACCCTACCGAGATGATCAATTATAAAAAAGCCTCGAAGAGCCTGACATCTCCATGTTCGCTGCCCATTCAAAAACAACTGTTTCAAAGCATTTAACGTCTTGTCGGTTACAAAGAGCCCTTGATTCTCTTCTCTCATCTTTATAAGCGCATCACAAACTTCCACCATAGCTTGCCGATCAACGATCTCAAGCTCATCACTCTTCTTCCCTATGCCAAACAACCGATTTTCCATAGGGAAATCGTATGAGTATAAACAGTACAAAACAGGGATACCTCGGGTAATGAAATGCCTTGTCAAATCAACAATCTCATACAAGTTAATCTGAGAGATTGTAGGTGATATCACCACAGAAACGCCTTCTTTTTGAAGCGTTTCAATGCCTTCCATAGCTTTCTTCCAAGCACCCCGCACGCCCTTTAAGTAGTCAAACTTCTCTTCATCTAACGTATCTAGCGATATAGCCACAAAATCCGCCTTGCGCAAGGCATCAATCTTCTTAGCAACTATGCTGCCATTGTCATAGACCGTTGTGATGAAAAACCGCGAAGCATAATCGATAATCTCACCGATGTCATCTCGCAGCAACGGGTTCCCTCCCGAAAGCACGAGTTCTACAACGCCAAGCTTCCGCAAAACATCTAAACCCCTTCTTACCTGATCAAAAGACAGCTCTTCTTCATTTGCTGGTTCACGCCAGACGCCGCAGCTACGGCATCGGTAGTTGCAACGGCGCGTTAACAACCACTGCGCATGATAAGGCCTATTTGGAGTGAGAGAACGCTTCAGCAAGCCTAAAACCTTCTGCGAAGTCATCCTCATTGAATGTTATCTCCAACAATCTCAAGAGCATTAAGGAATTTTGATATGGATTTAGATTTCTCGCTTTTATAAATTAACTTTTTGGTGATTAAAAGTAATTGCGCAACGAATCAGCATCTTTTATGCTTCCTACATTGTATTCGCTGAAATGTTCATCAATAAGAAACAGAATACGACAAAAATGAAAATTGGCAAAAAGCCAAAGCTGAAAAGTCTTAAAGCTACGATAAAAGCCATTGGAGACCTATTAACGAAAAAATTCTAGCGCCTTTGCTGTATCATTGAATTCAAGCTAGTTCTCTAATGAAGGATGTTCCTTCTATGTTTTGCACCGTAATCACATGTACATCTTTCTCTGTAAAGCTGATTTGGCTTGGTGTTATTGCCAAGTACTGTGCATTTAGGCCGCTTACCGACGAAATGAGGAGATTAACGATGATCTCTCTGTTACGTGGATCCATGTGTATATCGTACTCGTCTACTGCCCTAAATGGCGAACGAACGTATTGTTGTAAGGCAAGCAGAAACGTCATGGTAGCCGTGCTTCTCTCTCCTCCGCTTTGAGTATAGGCGTCAAGTGGCACGGGTTTCGCTCCTTTGAAGCCTACAAGTATTTGAATGCCCGCGGCTTCGATGTCATGTCCGTTTGTTAGGCGGACTTCACCAACTGCCTGAGCATGGGACAAAATCGTTTGGTACTGGAGATTTACGTGTTCGAGTAGACTCTTAATGACTTTTCGCCAAGCTTCCATTCTTAATTTGACTTCTTCAAGAGCCTTCTCTCGGTTTTCCGCGACCTGCTGAGCTTTTTCTTTGAGTTGTAGGTAAAGTTTTGAGTATGACTCATACATGCGTTCAATGTCTTCTGAAACGTCAGCTAAGGCGGTTACGTGGCCGTCGGTTAGTCTGATTTCGTCAAGGATTTCCTCTATGGTTTTCATCGACACTATTCTTGGACCAGTTTCTTCTGCTCTTTTTCTTGCATTGTCCGCTTCTGTTGTCATCGTTTGAAGTTCTCGATTAAGCTTTTCCACGACTTTTGCTGAACTTTCACTTTGATATTGCAACAGTGCCAAACGGATCTTCTGGTTTATGAAGTCTTCATTTGTTTTTTCCATCTCTAAGTCTGCATGATTCATCTTCTCTAGGGCGTCAGAGACTGAGCTGTTCAGAGCTACAAGCTGTTTAGTTGAGGATTCTATTGTGTTCTTCAAGCTTTCGTTTTTCGAGTTGAGGTTCTGAGTCCAGAGGCTTTCGAGCTGTTTGTAGGCTTTTTCCACTTCTGTTAATTCCGCGTCTACATTGAGAGGGTTTCCGCCTTGTCTTAATACTGCGTCTAGTAGCTCCATTTTTCTTAGGCAGTTTTGTATAGTTTCTTGGTGGAGGTTTATCCATGAATGGTTTTCTTTCAGTGTTTGATTTGTTGCTGTGAGAGTGTATTCATGTTTTGCTCTTTCTCTTTCTAAGGTTAATCGTTCTTCGATGAGTTTTCGCCATTCGTTCTTTAATTGTTGAAGTTTTGTGTGAACTTGGGCTGCTTGGTTGTTAAGGCTTTGGATTTCGCTTTGTTTTCGGGTGATTTCGCTTTGTTCCTTTCTAATTCGTTCTTTTAGTTCGACGACGATCTTTTCTCTTTTAGCGACCTCCGTCCACGCGAGTTCTCTTTCGAGGAATCTTCTTTTCACTATTAGTTGTTTCTTTTGTTGGTAGCGATCGTATTGCTCGCGCCAATAGTTTAAGGTCTGCTCTGCTGACTCGAGCAGTTTGCCTACTGATTCTTCTTGGCTTAGTACTCGGCTGAGCTTTTTCTGAGCGTCTGAAACGTTTCGGCGGTACGATTCGAAGCCTACAGCCGCTTCCACCATACGGAGTTTTTCCTGAAGAGACAGCACTGTGAACATTTCAACCATGTTTTGATGCATGATGATGAGCATGTTGTCTGGATCGACACCGAGTTTTGAGAGTAGCCGTTTTACTTCCTGTTTGGTTGCAGCTCTGTTTTCAAGCTCAAACCAGTATTTGCCGTCTCGCCGTAGCATACGCGTTAAGAATATCTGGTCTCTATTGATTCTGGGAATGGGGCGGCGTTTGCCTTTACGGGAATTATCTAAAACCAAGGTTACCCTAGCTTGGTCTTTTCCCCAACGGATGAGGTTGCTTAACTTTTTCGAACGTTCAGTGTAGGATTGACCTAGTGCCATGGAGATTCCGAGAAGTATAGATGATTTACCTGCGCCGTTTGGCCCGCAGACAACGTTAACGCCTGGTTTAAAGGGTATTCTAGCATATTCATAGCTCATGAGATTTTCGAGTATGACTTCTCGGATTAGCATGGTCTAGAGCCCTTCTCTTGTAGTATTAGATAGAATTTGCGTTCTCTATTAAAGGAGTTTCTGTTCACTTTGAACCTAAGCGCAAGCTTAATACGGATTAGGCAACAATGCGGTTGTCGGGCTGACAAGAATTGGTTGAAATTCGAGTTGCAATTGCCGGTGTAGGTAACTGCGCTTCTGCTCTGGTTCAAGGAGTCGAATACTACAAGAATCTAGGCGAAAAAGCTAAGATTCCAGGATTGATGCACGTGAATTTTGGTGGCTATCATGTCCAACACATACGTTTTGTAGCTGCTTTTGACGTGAACAGGCAAAAGATCAGCAAAGATTTAGGTAAAGCCATATTCGCTGAGCCTAACTCCTGCGCCAAGTTCACGGACGTGCCTCATCTAGGAGTAGAAGTTTTTGCCGCGCCTATCCTTGACGGAGTTGCTTCTCACATGAGGACGCCTTTCAAAAGCTACAACGAAGAGGAGATGCAACCCGTAGATGTGAAGGATGTTCTAAAGGAAACAGAGGCGCAAGTGTTAGTCAACCTCATTCCAGTGGGAAGTTACGAGACAGCCCGCCATTATGCGCAAGCCGCATTAGATTCAAATTGCGCTTTCGTAAACTGTATACCCGAGTTTATCGCTTCTAACCACAAGTGGAGCAGAAAATTTGAAGAGAAAGGTTTGCCTTTGGCTGGTGACGACATTAAGAGCCAGCTTGGCGCCACAATCTTGCATCGAAACTTGATTAAGCTGTGTGTGGACAGAGGCATCGAAGTAGACGAAACTTATCAGCTTAATTTAGGTGGGAATACTGACTTTCTTAACATGACTGTGGAGAATCGACTCAAAACGAAACGGATAAGTAAAACAGAAGCCGTGACAAGTCTGGTTCCATACAATGTTCCCAC